>Ga0137308_100020_pt1 | contig 239431 bp, 195 predicted proteins | sample Inofrocosms_June_FD_97181 | JGI IMG/M metagenome (GOLD analysis project Ga0137308, IMG submission 97181) | Mouse cecal microbial communities from Vienna, Austria - N-Acetylneuraminic and N-Acetylglucosamine D2O microcosms_June | ecosystem: Host-associated > Mammals > Digestive system > Large... | reverse complement strand
TCGATAGCCTTGGTCCGGCTAGTAGCATCACCAGCAGTAAAACTCCCAAGTAATGCCGGCACGTAATCTGAAACCCATATATGCCAGCTCCAGAGAGCGATTTTGTCATCCGTACCATATGCGGCTATCAAAGCGTTTCCTCCGTTGGTAACGGGTACTTTCAGATGGATACGTGCATCTTTCGCAATATCTCCATTCGTGAGTTTCACCAGATTACTGTGGTCACTCTCACTTATCGGATAACCCATTACCAGTTCACCACTGGTTCCGGCATCTTTGTTTTGCCAGAGTATTTTCACCTTTTTAATTTCTTTTCCATCCTTGATCGAACCATCGGTTGTCAGTTCGGTATTCCACCCATTCACTCCCGCTTCATGTTTATAGGGGTTAAAGCAGATGTTCGTACCCGGAAGCATCATGAAGCAGTTGGAAGTCGGTTGTTCGTTGGTGCTTTTTACCGGTGTCTGGTCGAGCAACTGGATGCGTGGGTCGTTGACATAGTCGGCCTTATTGATATTGACTGTCCAATGATAGTTGGTATTTTCCAGTAGGTTGAAATCGTCGGTTTCGTTGCCGCCTAAATAGACACGGTAGTAGAGGCGTTCTTTCTTTTCGCTGTTGTCTACCACAAACTCGGCATAAGTGGCTGCTGGGTTGGCGTTCGTCTTATTACGGTAATAAGGGGAATTGGAATAGGAAGATATGCCGCGGGCATTGGCGGGAATCCAAACGGTCTTCGCGCTGTTGGCATTATCCAGTTCTGTTCCTGTCAAGCGGTAATGGGCAGGAACCTGACAGAGTTTGACTTCTTTCAGGGTATAGCCTTTTTGAGTCATGTCCGAGGCAAAAGTCCAGTTTAATTCTACTTTTGTGGCCAGCCGTTTGAGCAACAGGCGGACGTCTTGGCCTGCCGGACTTTCGATTTTACCGGCGGAGGTGATATTGACGTTTTCCAAATAGAGGTAATAAGTCATATTGGCCAGACTGTTACCGATAGCATTGGGCGCAATGGCATTGATATTGCTTTCCTTCGCTTTCACTGTCATGTTCTGCACTTCAGATAATGTTTTACCGGATAGTGATTCGAAATCGGCGGAAGCCCCCCGGGCGACAAGCAAAAGTTTGCATCCGGTTGCCTGCTTCAGGCTAGCTGTAAAAGTTGAACCGACAGTGACGTTACCTAGTGCTTTACCGCCAATCTGCTTTCCACTTCCATCATATTGCCAGATTTCCAGATTGTAGAGTTTGTCAGGAATATCTGTTCCTGATTTGGTCTGCATACCATAAACAGGAACGGCCTCCAAAGCCGAACGGCTGTTGCTACCTGCCTTACTGGTCGGCGAAGCGGTTGCTCCTGCCCCGTCTTCTTCGTCGGCAATACCGAGATTGAGCGTTACTTCCACCGTCTTTCCTTCCGACGGATTTACCGTCGGAGAGTCGATTTTGTCTTCGCAACCTGTGCTTATTAATACCAGTGATAAGAGTGTCATAATAACTCCTTTCGTTTCTAATTTTTGTCCTATACTTGCCATCCTTTTATCATTAATTTACTACATCAAAAGCGCCGTTTTAACATTTCGTCAGAATCTCTTTCTTTTATAAGAAAGAGAGTTGGGACTGACGCTATCCGTGTAATCGTTGTTTTTCAACACATTACACTCTGCAGTAAATCAAAAAACTTCTACGCCCAAAAGGATGGCGTTATTTCAATATTATCAAATTGTAGCAAAATACTACCTGAAAACCTTGCCCCGGTCGTTAAAAGTTGCTACTTTAGCCGCCGATAACGTTAGATTATCAATCATTTTGATACAGTCTCTCTTTCTTATAAAAGAAAGGTATTTTCACTTTTTTCGCTTCCCGTTGAGATTCAAACTGTCGTTCAAACTCTCTGCTTTTTATTTTTACCGTATTTTTCATATACTCTCTTTCCTTTTTTTACGCACATTAACAATCACGTTCAGGCACATGAAAAAGTGGCACAATCTTTCACAGGACTACAAGGCATACCTTTTCTCTTTGATCAGGAGATACAATAGGTGTATAAATTTCTATTAATATATTTTATCAACTTCTCTTGCAGCATTTTCAGGCTCTTATCCATCTTCATTGGTATAAACATTTAATAATTTAGTGATATTAAGCTATGAAGACGTTGAAATTATTTTTAATGGCCACGGGAGTTTTATTTACTTCTTTAACCTTTCAATCTTGTTTGGATGATGATGATAACTATTATTATGGGTATCTAACGCCAAACGCCCTTGTGACAGTAAAACCGGTTAGTGATAACTCATTCTTCCTGCAATTGGATGACTCAACAACATTATTACCGGCAAATCTGACCTCTTCGCCTTACGGAGATAAAGAAGTTAGAGCACTGGTCAATTTCAGTGTAGTAAACGAACCTAGTGAAGGCTATACTAAAGCTGTCCATGTTAATTGGATAGACAGTATTCTGACAAAACAAATCGCTCCGGATCTGGGAGTGGATAACGATTCTGTATATGGAACAGACCCGGTAGAAATGATTAAGGACTGGGTAACAATTGCAGAAGATGGCTACCTGACACTCCGTTTCAGAACATTGTGGGGAGATCGTAGCAAGGCTCATTTCGTAAACTTACTGGTAAGTAAAGATCCGGCTAATCCTTATGAAGTAGAGTTTCGTCACAATGCTTACGGAGATGTCTACGGAACAGAAGGTGACGGATTGGTCGCTTTCAAACTGGATGAACTGCCGGACACAGAAGGTAAGACTGTTAAGCTGAAACTGAAATGGAAATCGTTCAGCGGCGATAAATCGGCAGAGTTTGACTACTGCACTCGTAAATCTACTCCTGCAAAAGTAGAAATTACAGGCGATAAGAGTGTGCTGAATTTAAAATGAATAGTGTAACAGACGAAGCAGATTAAATCTGCTAAAACAAAAATGCTATGTCTCACTTAAGACATAGCATTTTTGTTTACATATAATAATGTCTTTTTTCTATATTAGAAAGAATATCAATTTCTCCAATTAACCCGTATAAGTTTTTCCTGAAAAGGATATTTCACCATTGAATATGACCAGGGAACTGAATCCAACAAAACATCGTAAGGTTTTTCTTCCATTTTCAGGTTCCAATAATCTGACATATCCTCCAATACTCCCTCCCGTCTCAGGAATGTTTCCTGAAAGCCTCTATTAGAAACATTTTTCATTTTACTCCAATTTATCTTTAGGCTGTTCAACAGTTCATCAATTAAAGAAGTTTCTTTACTTGTCAGTTCAATATTGCAAGGCAAGGGATCGGATAGCGGATAATTTAACATTATCTTAAATAACATTAATTCAGAATCTTTTACCTCTAATGAATATGTAGCCAGATACTGTAACAAAAAAATTCCCCGAATCTGCTTTTCTTTATCAATAAACTCTCTACGGGAATCCGCTAAATATCCTAACCGATAAAAAAACATTGGTAAAAAGGGAGTTGTTAAAACGATCCCGGCATTTTTCACTTTAAAAATCTGTGCATTTGAATTTTCCATTGTAATAATTTTTTATTGTTTACGTTCTAACTTATCATATGTGAATTCTATAGTTTCAAGTTCGACTTCATCCTTGTTGTTTTCCAAAAAAGCAGGCGCATCAAGTTTTATCGCATAAGCATCTGTAGTATCTTGTTTTTGTTCTACCATAATTATCGTTCTTATATTAACAATTTAGGTTACAATCTTCGTTTTATTCAATTGTTTTTTAGATCTGTTATTCAACTAATTGTTCCCAACATATTGAAACGAGATAACGCATCTTTTTTATATTGTCTGCCGATAGGGACCGTTTGATCGCCAATATAAAATATATTACCGATATAACCAACGACATGATTCTTGTTGACAATATAAGAACGATGTACCCGGATAAACAAATCTTTCGACAGATGTTGCATTGTATCCGTCAGTGTGTATGCAACTGTCGCTTTAGCACCTGCCTGTAAATAGAAAGTGCAATAACTGCCTGATGCTTCTATATAGAGGATATCACTGAACAATATTTTTCGGAAGTGATCCTGTATTCTGATAAATATACTATCCACTACGTTTTTATCCACACCTCCTACAGCATTGGCAGTAGCCTCCTGTAATGTTCGTTCGTCAAAGTTGAGTGTATTCATTTTGTATCATATTAAAGAGGCTTTATGGGCCCCGGTTATGTATACAAAGGTACTAGGAAAGGGTGTCGGATAGTTCCAATGGATTTCTTATTTAATTTTACATATATTTAATTGATTAACAAGAGACTATGATTATATATCAAATGGTATAAGTTTACGATTTAAGAAAGAAATATATAATTTGAGAATACCTTTGTCAGGACTTCGCCTTCATTTTCTTTCTCCACTGCAAAGGAGGCATATGATGTCGGGTATTGAAAGCCAGATAGAATGATGATGACGTTTGAAAACCGACTAATTCAGAAACATCGATCACCTTTATATCTGAATTCAAAAGTAATATCTCCGCTTCATCCAAACGAAGAGCGGTTACATATTCAGGGAAACGCATTCCCAACTGCTGACTGAAATATAAACTTAACGAAGTCGCATTCATACCCAGTCCACTTGCTAATATTTTAAGTGTCAAATTAGGATCATGCAAGTATTTGGGTGATTTTAATAAACGGATCACCTCCTCTTCTTCTTTTTCCGGAGTAAGTGGAATGGGGATCTCGTTCTTCTGTCTGGTTTTGGTGAAAAAATGGGGTAATAGATAAAAACCTATTTTACGTTTTACAGTCCGGTAAAATACAGATTGATTCAATAGATATCCACCTATAAAAATAGTTGATATATTATATAGAATATTACATACATAACAGGAAGTAAACATACTTATTATAGAAATAAGATAGAAACATAAAAGATAGAATAAGTCCTTTCTAATAAGTTGCATTTGTGGAGTATTATCATCATTTACTCCATTCAAAATACGTGGAAGATAAACTAATAATTGTACAGCTAAAGATAAATAGCAACCAATACGGAAATAGGGCCACCAGGCAGAATTATTGAGTCCGAATTCAGACCAGCTATAAATTAGCTTATCGGGAACCGGATTGAACAAAGTCATCCCGATATAAACGCCGATCAAGACTCCAGGGAGAAGCAGATGCCGTCTCCATTGCCGTGCATCCGGTAACTGGTTAGTTATCCTGAAACGAAAATACAGGTAAAACAAAGGAGTAAGTAATGTGAAAGCCCAACTGTTCACGCAGGGAATAAGAGCGATCTTTTTGAAAAGAAAGAGTCCTTCATACCAGCTATTATAAAAAGAAACTAAACAAAGAACCCATGCTATGGAAGTTAAAAGTATGACCTTTTTGTTATATCTGCTATATTGTAGCAAACAAATCCCGGCAATGATTAAAACAGCCCAGGCGAGTAAGGAGGTACAAATAACTAATATCTTAAATAGTAGTAATGACATAATAAACTTGTTGGTCACAAATGTACTGACTAAAGTTGAGAAATGCAGCTTTCTTTGATTTTTTTATCCTCAGACAATAATTGTACAAAATAAAATAACTTATTTTGTGCTGCCGTAAGGCTTTAATGCTAGGTTATCTATAAGGTGAGAAGATGAGTAAGATTTGTTGTACGAAAGCTTTAGGGGTACTATTTTTCATCTTTTGTTCGTTGATAATTAACGGGCAAGAACAATTGGCACCATCCGACACTCTCCGTAACGTCCGGCTTCGGGAGGTGGTTGTCACAGCAACCCAGCCTGATGCCCCCGGTACCAGTTCATTGATTGGTCAGGATGCGATCCGCCATATACAAGCTACCGACCTGTCTGATCTGTCCCAATTATTGCCTGGCGTACTTACCCGCAATCCCGATTTGAATTCTCCGGCAGTTTTTACGATCCGCAGTGCTACATACGAGAATACGACAAATGCATTGGGAACAGCCATACTGGTGGATGGAATGCGAATGAACAATAATATGAATATGCAGCAGCTCGGGCTTGAAGGGCAAGGCAGTCTCTTTAACAGTTCGGTCCTTTCCGGATTTGATGTACGTTCGATTTCTCCGGCTTCCATCGAGTCTGTAGAGGTAATACGCGGTGTACCTTCTGCCCGCTATGGGGATGCTACCAGCGGCATAGTACTGGTAAACTCAAAGGCTGGGGTGCAACCCTATGCAGTGGGACTCCGCTTCACGGCTACTGAAAAACTGGCTTCCATAAGTAAAGGAATGGAAATTGGAACTCATGGAGGCATTCTCCATCTGGGAGCAGATTATGCACTTTCATCACAAGATCCCCGGTTACCGGAACAGACATTTCAACGGGTAGGTGTTCAAATTGCTCATGCGAAAGATTTTGAAACAGCAACACTCCGTACTAATTTGCGGGGATACTGGATACAGGATAAAGGAGGCGGAGGACGTAATACGATTGACGGAGAATATCAGAAAGCCTTCAACCGAGGTTTCTCCTTTTCGGCAAACGGCCGGTGGGATTTGAACAAATCCTGGATTTCGAATCTCGAGTATCATGCCGGGCTGACTTACAGTTGTCAAAAGAACAAATCGAGCACATACTATTCGGGGACGCAGCAAGTTACTACTTATACCCGCTTGCCGGGTGAACAGGCGGGCGTCTTTTTGGCACCCAACTATTTCAGTGACCTTTCGGTAGAAGGGAAACCTTTATCTGCGGATGCTTCACTTACGGCAAATCTCAGGAATACGCTATATAATAATGTATATAATCATTTCATGGCAGGTGTGGAAATAGGAACGGAAGGTAACCGTGGAGAAGGCATTCGGTTTGATCCGCTCCGTCCGACATTGGAAATGCTCCGGATGCGTACCCGCTCTTTTAGCAGCATTCCTTTCGTACATCAATATACAGCCTTCACTGAAGATAAAGTCACTTTCCATTCAGGAAAGATGCGGACTGAGCTACAGCTGGGTGTACGTCTTACCAAACTGCAAACAAAGGCGTTACACTATGCTCCGGCAGCAGACCCGCGTATCAATGTGAGGCAAATCCTGGTGGAACGGAAAGACGATGCTATGCTGAAACATCTCAGTATACGTGCCGGTTGGGGATTGATGCATAAGATGCCCGTATTGGCGTATTTATATCCGGACAAATCCTATACCGATCAAAACTGCTTCACTTATAATGACATAGAGAACGGCGAACGGCTGACCGTAATGCATACTTTCGTGACCAGCCGGACTTTTAATCCTGATCTGCGCCTGCCGGTAAACCGGAAATTTGAATTAGGACTTAATTTACGACTCGGACAAATGACAGCCGATGTCGTATGGTTCAGGGAGCATCTTCGCAACGGGTTCAGCACGACAGAGCAAGCTGAACCGTTTACATACCGCCGTTACGATCAGTTGATCGGCAGGGGAGAACATCCCGAACTGACCTCCGATGGCATAGTGAACAACGGGAAACCTCTCTCCTACACTACTCATGCGACTTTTGCCACTTACACCTCTCCTGAGAATGGTATCGAGCAATTGAAACAAGGTATCGAATATACGCTCGACGTAGGACATTGGAACTCTTTGCATACATCGCTGCTTATCAGCGGCAGCTATCTGAATCTGCATGAAAAGAATACCGCCCTTTCGGCCATATATCCACAGGCAGATTTTAATGGCAAATCATATCCGTACGTTGGCATTTACGAATCGGACCACTTTGCTTCCAACCTGCGGATATGGAAACAATTCAATACCCGCTTCCAGTTCATTACCCAATTACCCCGCATCGGTCTGATCACCACGTTGACATTACAAGCCGTATGGATGGATAAACAACGCCGTAGCATGGAGAGTAATTACAATAATCCCGTTTATCTGGTTGATGATAACGGAAACCGGATAGATGGAGATCCGATGACCGACACCGAGCACCATAAACATCTTAACCCGGTATATTATATGGATAGCGAAGGCGTACAGCATCCGTTCACTCCGGAAATGGCAAACGATAAACGTTTCGCAGACCTGGTGCTGGATGCAGGGACAGAGACCCGGTATCAGGAGGATTCGTTCGGTCCTTATTTCCTGCTGAATCTCCGGGTGACGAAAAATATAGGCCGCTATGTATCGGTGGCTTTTTGTGCCAATAATTTCACACAATCGAATCCAAAGAAATATACCCGCAGTACACAACAGTATACGATTCAAAATCCCGGTTTATATTATGGAGCCGAGATGACGATCCGGTTTTAAAAGAGTTTTAATATCGAAAACAAATATCAAATGAAAAAAGGTTTTTACTTATTACTTGTTTTAGTATTCTTCCTTGCTTCCTGTTCGGAAGATGGGAATCGTTCTTCCAGTGTTCATATTCAGCTGTTACCTCCCGAAGGTTATTCCACGTTGCCTTATGAAGAGATGGAAGTAACACTGACCAACAAAGATCAGGGAACGGTGTATTCTTTGCATTGTTCATCGACAGGACAAGCTTTATTTAGTGTTGAACCTGGTTACTACGCTGCTTCGGTACATTATCAGGCTGCTTCCGGGCTTGTTTTTAGCGGAAGAATAGAATCATTATCGCTGCTCTCTGACCAGGATGAAGCGCAAGGGGTTATAGAACTTCCTCTGTCGTTGGCTAAAACCAGTGCCCTCGTTATTAAAGAGATTTATTTTGGAGGTTGCAAGGGATTGAATAACGAAGAATATAAGGATGACCAGTATGTAACCTTATATAATAATTCGGACCAGACAATCTATCTGGATGGTTTGTGTCTCGGTATTGTAGATCCGGGTAATAATCTAGAATCCCCTTGGATGAACTATACGGATATGAAACGGATTCCGGTAAATGATCTGACCTGGCAATTTCCGGGAAGTGGCAAGGAATATCCTTTGGCACCGGGAGAAGAAATAACCATCGCCACGAATGCGGTGGATCACACGAGTGGCGAATATCAGCATGCCAATTCCGTAGACCTGTCCGGAGTCGATTGGGGATTCTGGGATGTTTCTCTTGACCGGCAAACAATTGCAGCCGGTGTAAAACCGATGACGTTGCTTGCCAATCTGAATCCGTCATTGGTGATGTATTCCCTCCCTGTTTTTGGTCCTACGTTTATGGTGTTCAGTTTGCAGGATTCTCCGGAAGAATATGTGCAGGACCCGGATAACCGTAAACCACGGCCCAAAGCGTCGAATCAGGAAAAACGTTATCTGATGGTTCCTCAGGAATGGGTAATAGACTGTATAGAATGCGTGAAGGATGTCAATTCTCCTAAACGAGTACCTAATGGGCTCGACAATGGGAAATGCTATATTCCAGGCGACCGGTATTCAGGCCGGTCGATTATCCGGAAGAAAACAGGAACGACAGACGGACGTGCTGTTTATCAGGACACGAATAACTCAGCCGAAGATATGGAAGTAACTTTAGCTACTCTAAAAACAAAATAAAGGCATGAGAAGCCGGGAAATACTGTTCGGATTATTCCTTTCGTTATCAATGACGGTTTCCGCTCAAACCGATACGTTATCTATACCTTCTACAGAAGAAGTGTACAGACAAAACTACTGGTTGACCGGAACTAATCCTGTGGGATTGTCGTTCAACCGTTTCCGCTCTTTCTCAGTAGCGGAAGCGAGTTATAGCCATCATAAAGGGAATTTTGGCAACGTCAGTATTCCGGCTTCAGCGGATATATACTCTGTGTATAGCGAATCATTTCAAACGGTGGACAAAGTTTCGATTTATGGAAAGATAGGCTATACACAGTTTCAGAATCGGCAACAGAACTGGAATGGGATGACAGGCGATTACTGGCAAGCCGTGAACTTGTGTGATTCCATTAGTGGAAAACAGCGTTCGGAAGAGTATCAGTTAGCCGGTGGCTTTTCCCTGCCGGTCCATCCGCGCTGGTTGTTGGGAGCAAAAGCAGATTATCGGGTACAACTGACTGCAAAAGACACTGATCCGCGAAATAAAAACCAGTGGATGGAATGGCGACTTACTCCGGGAGTAGGATACTTGTACGGAAACCTGCACCTGGGCGCCTCTCTGCTTTATGTTCGCCGAAAGGAAACCGTTAATTACCAGAATATGGGAAGCCATACCACTTATCCTGTCCTGGTCGCTTATCCCCTTGGATTCTTTAAAACCTTATCATGGGGTGAAAATGTAAACTGGTATTATTCAGGACAGGAGGTTGGCGGAGCTTTACAGCTTCATTTCAACCGTGGTTCTTTCCAATTATATCAAGACATTAGCGGAAGTGCTGCATGGCAGACTGTAGAGAGTGACCGTATAAAAAATAAAAAAGAAGGCGAAACGGATAGCTGGCAGGTGGAGTACAAAGGTAAATTGCAAAAAGTATGCCCTGACCACAAGCATGAATGGGAATGGTTAGCTACATTTAATCATGCTGATAACTTTGACCCGTTACAACATCAGGTGGAATACAATACCTGGCAATCGGACGGTAGGTTACTTCGTTCTACCCGACGCACAAGCCGGTATGCTCTGACCTACGGATATTATCAGTTGCGTGATGCCTGGCATTCCCGTTTCTCTATCCTTTCAGGAATTACGTATCGTCAGGCAAAAACGGCTCTGCTGTTTTATCCGGCGGAATACACGCAACCGATTCATCGATTTACAGTCCATACTACGTTTGTTCAAAATATTTTATTGCCGGATGCATCCCTCGATTTATCTCTGGGTGGTCAGTATGGAAAAGGTGGAGGAACGATCATGGATGAGAAACAGTTATCTCCTGGTGAAAATGCTCCGGAAATTACGCTATGGCAGAATCACAGCAGATTACAACAGATGTTCGATTATGAAACAATGTCACGTTGGGGGGTACATTCTTCTATTACATATACACGATCAACATCTTTTCGTTGGTTCATTCAGTTGGCTTTTGATTTTGAAAAGACGCCTGATAATACGATTTATACCGATTCAAAAAAAATAACAGCTAATATTGGTTTGTTATTTTAAATAGAATGTGTAGTTTTGGCAAACAATTTTAAAATAACAAAACAATGAAAAACAACGAAGGGAAAACAATTAGTGAAGGTGATGGTCCAAAAACAATGTGGACTATTGACTACAAAAAATGTAATGTCTGTGGCGAGTGTGTGGATGCATGTAAAATCGGACTACTTAGTATCAAAGATAAAAGAATAATAATTTGCAGTCAGCTTGAATGTGATTGGTGTGGTGATTGCGCTGATGCCTGTGCTTCCGATGCTATTGTACTGACTTAATCAGATCTATGAAAGCATTTCATCTGTTTCTTTTTATTTTCATGTGCATTAGCTGTACAAATCAAATTCAGAACAAAACCGATATGCTGGATAAAGAGTTGGCAATAACGCCTATTTTATCTTCATCATTTGATTCTTTATGGCATGATGTACAAAAACTACCATCCAGACAACAAGCGGCAATCTTGCTCCGAATATCCTGTCGGGATGAAAAAGAAACAGGTGGAATACAAAAACAAGAACGTATTTTATTAGAAGGTCTTCCTTTTATTTCAAAAAAAGAGAAAAAGAAAATATTATTGCGATTACTCAGTTTGTATAAAAAATTAAGTGAGCAGAGAGAACCTGATGCAGATACAAAGGGTATTCAACTAAGTGAAAATCTGGAGACTACTTATTCGTTTTCACAAAAAGAGAAATGGGAAATAAAGAAAATAAAAGCAATTTTGTTAGGGAGAAGAGGACTACACAAACAATATTTACCAATTTGGTTTGAATTGCTTGCAGAGCATCGTGCAGCAGACAAACTTGAACTTGTAATAGAGGATCTTTTCACTATAGCTAATCATTTAAGAATATTAGGAGATCAGGAAAAAGGGATTTCTTTATGTAAAGAAGCTTATCAGTTAGCAATAGATAACCATCTTATAGATTTGAGAAATAAATGTTCAAGACAATTAATAAAGTTCTTCACTGATTCTAAACAATATGCCGAGATGGTGGATTATATAAATGAAATAGGCATAGATTCCATGATCTCATTCGTTCCTTCTGTTTATTCCTTATTATCAATGTGCTATTTAGAACTTCAAAAACCTGACAGCGCTCGTCTCTATTTGACAAAGATTGATCAGACTAAAAAAAACGGGAGTGGAATGATTCTTAATTGCAATATTGCGGATACATATATTACGGAACACAATATAGATTCAGCCCTTGTTTTTTTAGATAAAGCAATGGGAGAATTTCAGAATCAAGCTAAACGTCTTCAAAAGAATAACATTAAAGCATCCCTCCCCTTTTATTTTTTACCTACTTGTTCTTCTTTAGCTACATTATATCAACAAAGTGGTGACTATCAAAAAGCAGGTAAATCTTTTTTATTAGTAGAGCCTTTGATGAAAAAGGCAGCTAAGGATCCCAGTCGCATGGAAAAACAAGTGGATGCCCTTGCTCGCTACAGTTCTTTTTGTCGGGCTACCAAGCAATATGAAAAAGCTGTTGATTTATTGATGTTTCGGGACTCCCTCCTGCAAATCATTAATAAAGCCGACAAAGAACGTGAAAGTAAAAACTTTATAAGTCGACTGCAAATTAGCGATTTAGAGCATCAAAATAAGCTACAGGAAACCTCATTGGCCAACTCGCATCGTATGGTTGTCGTTTCAACAACTTGTGCAATCTTATTCTTTTTCCTTATATGTGCTGTCGGTTACATTTGTTATCAGCGGAAGAAACGGTTGGATGTTATCATGAAACAGGAAAAAGAAGCAGAACAACTCGAGTCGTCAGCTACGCCGGAGAAAGAGAAATCTCTTACCCCCGAAGAAAAACTCTACCATGCCGCCTACGAGAAAGTCCGTCTCCAAAAACTATACCTTAATAAAGACATAAGACTTAAATCACTGGCGGAAATGCTGAAAACCAATCATACATATCTGTCATCATGTATTAATACCTGCTATGGAAACAACTACAACCAATGGATCAATGATTTCCGTATTGATTATTTACTTGGGCGGATCCATTCCGGAAAGAAATTATCCGATTTAGCCGAAGAAGCAGGCTTCGCCTCTACCGATGCCTTTTATCGTAACTTCAAACGAAAGACCGGCCTTACTCCTAACGAGTATCTGAAACAGCATCCCAAGAAACAAAATCCGGAGGAAACTGTCCTCTGTTGAATGCAACTTAACCGCCATAACGTACCGTTTACAAACAAAATCTGTCATCTACCCGCATTATGGTTATAAATCCATATCCATAAACTACTTTTATGGCAGAACTATCCCTTACTACATACTTATCCTTTCTTATTCAATTGTCGTTTGCAATAGCAGACGGCAATTGTTTTTATATCTCATCAGGCTATCTAACAGCTACATTTGTTATATTATTCCACCAACAATAGAATTATATGACAAATGTATCAGTAAAAGTAAAAAGAAAAACTTCTGTCATTCCCGGCAAAAGAATGCCCTTGTTCCTGCAAATCATTTATAACCGCGTTGTGAAAAGGGTCGTGCTGGATCTTAAACTAACAGAACAGGAATGGATAGAAACAACGCAAACCATTCTTATCCCTCCGGATGCAGGGAACGAACGTATCAAGGCACTGATGCTTATCAAAGAAGCACTCGAACGGAACCTGGCAGAGATGGAGGAAATCGTTCAGCATCTGAAAGACACAAAAGAGTGCTCTGCCGAAAGGATTGTCCACGATTTCCGGAACCGCAAGTGTTACACCCTATGGCTGGAATACATTCAACTGGTCATTGAGAAGAAAAGAGGCCAGCGGTCAGGGACCACTATTCGTAACTATCAGAACACTCACAAAACATTCCGCAACTTCCTCCAGGGAGAAGATATTCCCATTAAGGACGTGGACGAAGATCTTATCATCAGCTTTGAAAAATACCTCACAGACAGGAAGCTCTCTAAAAACACGATTGCTTTCCATTGCAGGAATCTGAAAGCCGTATGGAACTTCGCCGTCAGGGAACAGGTCATTGAGCAGCGCCCTTCTCCTTTCAGGAACATCAATACAAAGATCGATAAGACAGAGAAACGGGCTATAACGGAAAAGTATCTCCACAAGTTGGAGGCCCTGAACCTGGAGAATGCTCCGGGACTCAGCCTGGCACGCGATCTCTTCCTTTTCTCTTTTTTTGTCAGGGGGATGGCTTTTGTAGATTTGGCTCACCTTACTTTGGCTAATATCCATGGCAATAAGTTAATCTATGTGCGAAGAAAAACCGGCCAAGTACTTAAAGTGGAACTTCTTCCCGTCATGTTGAAGATCATACGCAAATATCACCAACCCGGACAACCTTATCTTTTCCCGGTGCTAAAAAATGCCGATGCCTCCTGGAAGGAATACGACAGTGCCCTCCGTCTACAAAATAAAAGGCTTAACATATTAGGAAATCAAATAGGCACTCACCTGTCTACCTATGTGGCACGCCATAGTTGGGCAAGCATCGCTAAACTCAAAGGAGTAACTGAGGAAGTCATTTCCGATTGCATGGGGCATACTTCCGTCAACACGACACGCATCTATATAGCATCACTTGATAATTCAAAATTGGATAGAGCTAATAGAAAAGTGATTGTAGGAAACGGACATGCTGAATCTTATTTCGAAAAGAGGATGTTATAGGTAAATTACCATTCCGTCTATTCGTAATAGTTGGAATGGATATTCCTTTGTGATGTTAACACGTCACAAAAGTAGTAACGTTTTCTTTAATAGCAAATGTTTTCTATATTATTTTGAACATAAGAACCTATAATATTCAATATTAACCTGAATATTATACAATTATTAAGGAAATGCAGAGTGTTCATCTGTACTCTCCCAGGAAGCTAATTGCTTCTTTTTACAACTAAAATAGATATCTTAATTACTACATATCAGCTGTTTACAGATTGTTTCACAATACCGATCATCAAACTTGCTTTGATTTTCATCTGCATCCTTTCTGTAATCGGTTATTTTATTCATATCTCTGAACTTTTATATACAAGCCCCAGATGTATCTCGTACTTTTCACACAAATCATCTTAATAATCAGCCATTCCATCTTGAAATAAGACCATTTGTTTCATGAATTGTTTCACAGCAGGAGATTCCTCCCCTTCCGTATCCTATTGGATTGTCATTAATATCAAAGCCTTTCGAATTTGGCACGAAAGACTGTTCCAACTCTTACGAATAGACGGAACGTATTTCCATCAAAATATAAATAGGGTATATGCTAAGAAAACTACACATACTAATGTTTGTTATTTATTGTTTACCTACTGGTATACACGCTCAGCAAACCGCACTGAAAACAAACACATTATTCTGGGCAACCACAACTCCGAACGTCGGCGTTGAGTTCGGAATCACTCGTCAGATCACACTCGATTTATGGGGAGCATACAATGCTTGGAAATTTAGCAATGACATGAAATTGAATATGTATCTCTTTCAACCCGAAGTCCGTTATTGGTTTTGTCGTAAGTTCGAAGGACATTTTATCGGTGTACACGGACATTGGGGACATTTCAACATCGGGCAAATACCTTTTATATCCGGATTAAAAGACCATATATTGCGGGGAGATCTCTATGGTGGTGGCGTTACATATGGCTACCATTGGGCATTGGGCGAACGTTGGGGACTGGAAGCGATGATCGGTGCCGGATATGCTTATATGAGATACGACAAATTCCGTTGTGCCGATTGCGGTGAACGGGAAGGGAGTTACACGCGCAGCTACATAGGTCCTAGCCGTCTCGGATTCTCCATCATTTACTTCCTGCGCTAAAGATTATCCTTATGAAAAATTATCTGCTACATATAATAATGTTTACTTTCGTCGTTGCCTGTCTTTCCGGACTTACCGGAAAAATAGCAGCCGAAGGCATACGTATCGTTCCCCAATCGGTCACCGTGAAGAACGACAGCTTGCATCTCTGGCTGGAGATGGATTTGAACAGCGTACATGTTAACTCATTGGCAGCCGTTATCTTTACCCCCGAACTGGCAGGAAAGAAAGGTTCTTCCCAAAAGATTACATTACCTTCCGTTGTGATCACCGGTGGTAAACGTTTCCGTTTTGAACGCCGCGAACGTGCATTGGCAACCTCTGCGGAGAACCGCGAAATTCCTTATCTTATATTACTCGACAACAACCGGACCGGTTCCAAAAATGTCCGTTACCGGATATCCATTCCTTATACCTCCTGGATGCAACAGGCCTCCCTGCTGCTCCGCCAGGAAATAAAAGACTGTTGCGACCTGCAACTGCTGGGAGTAGATACGTTGAAACGCAACCTGTCGGTTTCCACTGTACAACTCGCAAAAAACAACCCCATTCCTGCATTCGATGCGGAATCGCATAAGGACAAACCCGTTCAAAGAGACAACCATGTCCCGCGTCAAGCGCGGGAACAGATTTCCCTGAACACGGCAGATGTCAATACTTATGCGTCGATGGTCTCGTTCCTCACGCCCGACCCGAAGCAGGAGAACAAACACCGCAGCAAAAGCACAACTCTCTATATAGATTATCCGCTCGGCAAAGATGAAGTATATCCCGACTTTAAAAACAACCGGGAAGAGATCGGCAAGATCGACGCCAGCTTGCTTCCGGTCCTGGCCGAAGGTTACTCCGAACTGGAACGTATAGAAGTGAAAGGATATGCTTCGCCCGACGGAGACTACGGAGATAATGAAAAGCTGGCAGCCAACCGTTCCAGGCTGTTTGCCTGGTATGTGCAAAAAGCGTACGGCATCCCCGCCCGCCTGTTCGACGTCTCATCCGTGGCGGAAGACTGGAACGGCCTGGAAGATTTGCTGCTAAGCACAAAACCCTCTTATTATACGGCAGCCCTCGACATCATACGCCGGTTTGGCATTTTCAGTGGCCGCGAAAAACAGTTGATGAATTTGCAGGGAGGCATTCCTTATAAAGACATGCTGAAAAGGCTTTTTCCCCTGCTCAGGCGTATCGAGTTCGTGGTGGAATACCGCATTCGTGCCCTTAATGCCGGAGAAGCATCGGAGATGATCTATACCCATCCCGACTTGCTGAGCCTGGAAGAAATGTATAGTGTCACCCGCTATTACCGTCCCGGAACGGAACAATACCGCGAAGTCTACGAAGTGGCGGCATTCCATTTCCCGGACGATGTGATAACGAACGTCAACACGGCCTCCGCCGTAATGCTGACAGGCGATTTGAAATCGGCATGGGGATATCTCCGCAAAGTAGAGGCCGACCCGCGTGCCTGGAATAATCTGGGCGTGCTTATGCTGATGGAAGGAAATCCGGAAGGGGCGACAGTCTGGTTCCGGAAAGCCGTAGGGGTTGAACCCCGCAAGGCACGCAGAAACCTGCAATTTGCCGAAGGATTAACAGAATAGAAGACGAATAAAAGAAATAGAAATTCATACTGGATTAATATTAATAATACGAAGTAGTGGGAAGGATACAGACAGGAAGGTTTTGGATGATATGCAGCATACTGGCAGCCATGCTCTCAGGCTGTTCTTTTGGCGACGAACCTTTCGTCTGTCCTTACAATGTCAGGATGGAATACTGGTATGCGGGTAGCAGCACCGAAAATACGTTGCCGACTTATGTCGACAACCTCCGGCAATACCTTTTCGACGCAAAAGGGAACCTGCTGGCCACTATCACCCTCAAAGGCGACAGCGTAGCAGGCTGGAACGGCAACCTGCCCGACGGCGATTATACATTGGTTCTCTGGGGGAACCTCTCGGACGAAAGCAATGCCAACGAAACGATACAAATTCAAAATGAAAACGATATGAATATGAACGAAATGACACTCAGTGCCCAACAGACAGGCATCCCTCCCGGATACCGGGGCAATACAAGCCGTCTGTATTACGAGACAACCGCATTCACCCTGCAAAACGGGGCGACCCGGCGTCGACGCGTTTACCTGTCCCACGCCCATGCCGTCCTCTCTGTGACGGTGCGGTGGATGACAGGCGAACCACCCGCAGACGGCATTTTCAGGATGCGGCTCAAAGGGATTCCGGCTGTTTACGGATTTACCGGAGGAAATGAGGCTACGATCCCTTCGGGGGACGGGCAATATATCATTCCCCGTATCACAGGCGGTATCACCTACCATGAGACAAGGGCGGCTTTGAGTTACGACGGAGAAGTGATCGGAGAGTTTGTCACCTTCCGTTATACCGCTTCCACCCATCAGTTATGGAGCCTTTGGAAAGATGGAGAACAGATCGTTAAGGATTTGGATCTGAACCTCTTTTTCAATAAACAATCCGTCAACATGGATACCAATATGGAGCAGGAATTTGATCTTCTGGTAAGTGTATACGATGACAAAATTATTGTAACGCAGGCTACGGCTTCAGACTGGGATGAAGGCGGAACGATCGGATAATTGAATATTAAAACAGAAACAATAAAACATACTTAAAAACAAGGTGAATATGAAACTATTGACAAAATGCACCACCCTCATGCTGGCAGCCTTTTTAGCAGGCTGTTCGGAAGAGACGCAACATGCCGGCGGCAATCAGCCGGAGCCGGGCGGAACCGATGATGCCGGACGCCGTGAAGTGTTGCTCACATTAAAAAACAAGTTGGCCCTGAAGCCGGTCGCCACCAAGGCGGAAACCATTGCCACGGCGGATGAGAATGCGATCGAAACACTCGATGTCTATGTGTTTGCCTCCGAGAGCGAAGCCGGTGACAACTACACCCTCCTCCAACGTTTCGCCTATCGTGCAGAAGCAGAAGCTACACTGCCTGCGGGAGCTGAAGAACTGCAACTGGCGGTAGACGACGATAACGACGAAACGACAACAGGACTGCTCAAAGTGAAAAAGGGGTTGTTCGTAAAACTGTACTGCATCGCCAACAACACGATGCTGGTCGACCCGGCCAGCGGCGACGGTACACCGTTGACCGATGCTGCCTTCACACCGCTGGTCTTATCGGAAGCAGATGGCAATAATCCCGCGAAAATAGTGGCACCCGGACAACCTTCGGAAAGCATTTTCAAAACCTATCATACCGCACTGCTGTCGGCTACGGTACCCGGCGATACGCTGTGCACTCCGCTGGCTATGAGCGGCGCACAGACAACACCGCTCGACCTGACCGATCTCGGCTCTTCTGCCCGGGTACAGACCGGATTCAAACTCACCCGTCTCGCCGCACGTTTCGATATCGTTAATAATGCGGAAACTTCCCGTTTCACCATCCAATCGATCTCGATGGGCAACGGCCGCCGCGGCGCGACCTTCTTCCCTATACGCATTTACGGCACGGTTCCCGAAGCTGCCACAGGTGAACTCATCACCTGTCCCTCACGTACTTTCAGCGGAGAAAAAGCGAATAAGGGTATGCAGACTGGTGCTTTCTATTCTTATCCCTCGCCTAAAAACGATCACGGTTTCCTCACATTGAAAGGATTGTACAGAATAAATAAAACAGAAAGCAAAGAGGTTTCTTACCAGATACCTTTTACACAGCAGGCGGCTGATGGCAGTTCCTCTTTTCTCGAAATAAATAATAACCACCGGTACACGATCGGCATCACCGAAGCAGACGATTATCATCTGGATTTCACATTAACAGTCGCTGATTGGGCGGATGACGGAAACATCGACGAATACAAACCGGAAGACGGTAGCGGAGAACTTGACGTGGCCATCCCTCCCACATTCACCGATGAAACCGTATACGATCCGGATACCCGTACCATCAATATGTCGGTCAAGAATGGGAGTAGTATCGATATCAACATCAAGACCAATTCAGCATTGAATATACAAAAAACATATGCTGGCGGTCCGGAGTCGCAACAATACGATTGGCTGGAAATTTCTGAGCCTTCAATTACAAACACAACAAAAGCCACCATACCCGTTTGCACTTACCAATTTACTATAAAAGAGAATTATGACAAACCCCGTTTTCCTCGCGTCGTTGTAAGATTTACCAATACGATGAATGGGGCGGAAACTGTTTTGTTTGTTGAAGCAGTCACTTCACCGCTATTAAACGATATTCAGCAGGCTCCCGGTAATTGCAATACATTGGATGTGAAGCAACAAAAAGCAACTATGTATAAAGTAGTCGATAGTAAAATTAATGTAAGCATAACCTGCCCGGACGGAATAACGATCAAAAGCAAACCGGACTGGTTGGAGATAAAAAATACTGAAACAACCCTATTAAAAAACGCCTACGAACTTACTATAAAAGAAGAATCATTAAATACAGGCATTGGTGATAGCGAAGGTAGTGTTGTTTTTCAAAACAACAGAATAAGCGATCTGACAACGGCGATTACAATCAATTTACTGAGTAGTGAGATTACGGCAAATAATGAAGTATCACTACAGGCAGCAACCAGTGGAAACACTGCGATTAGTGTGCATTCATCTGCTATAGGAGTTAAGGCTTCTGTGAAAGACTGGGGAGGCGGCGACCCATGGTTCAATATTACAAACCCTGAAATAAAAGGAGATGGCAGTATTTTGATTACTCAAATAAGTACGAATATAAGTAGTGTCATGAAACCGGCCACTATCCTGCTAACGAATAAGATACCGAACGGAGAAAATAAAGAAATAAAAGTAATCCCCACCGGATTTACAGCACCCAAGTTGAGTTCTACCAGTGGAACGCTGGCTAATATAAAGAATGAAAATTCAACATCGGTAGATGTTACGGTTACACCTCCTGCCGGCGGATTCGTTTATACGATTGATAATAGCAATATTGCCAGTATCTCTCAAAATGGTAATAGACTCACATTTACAGCTAAATATACCGGTTCTACGACCATCCGAGTGAAAAACAAGTCGGATGAAAGTAAAACAGCAACTTATTCCATAAATGTATCACGCGATTATAAAGGTCAGTATGTTTGGAAATATTCAGGATATTATATTGCTCCAGTAAATGCAGATGAAAGTTGTCAATGGAATAGTAACTTATCATCTAAATGTCCCTCTGGATGGCGTGTACCGACTCATACGGAATGGTTTAAAATCGTAGGGGTAAATAGTACATTTCCTACTACGAATACAGGAAGTAGATATCAGGAGTTAAAAAATAACAAAGTATTCAATACAGCTCACACTCATTGGTCATCAAATGAATACAATGAGAGTTTAGCATACTATATGTTTGTTGGAAGTAGTAGTGGCGCTGTTGGATACGATCCTAAAACAGATAGGCGTCAAGTACGTTGTATCAAACAATAATATAAGTACCTAGCAACTAATTGAAAGTAAACAGAAATAGGCTTCAGCTATATTTCTGACAAAAGTGTTCTTTGACATGATGGGATTGTTTTTTTAGCAATCGCATCTGTAACCTATAACAGATGCACCGATCGTTACACAGCCCCCGACAAAGGGTTGTGCCGCATTTCGTGTGCATTTATATATGAAATTGAAACAAATAAAACACTGGTATAAACCGGTCCGGCACTTTATCTGTGCCGGACCACAATATTAAACGATATGGCAAATACACTGAAAGTATGGATGGCCCCCAATACGGTGACCCCTGATCCCAAAGACAAGATCTTTATCCTTGAAACCACCGGTAAAGCCGACATCAACAAGATCTACGAAGAAATGCGTGCCGAAGACACCGGCCTGCGACCTGAAACGATCGTACACGTAGTTACTCTCTTCGAACGCATCTGTGCCCGTTTGCTGATGAACGGCTGGCAACTCAACACAGGATTGTTCTACGCCGTGCCTCGTCTGCTTGGCCTGGCAGAAGATGGCCGGTGGAATCCCGAAAAGAACAGCATCTACGTGGCCTTTACCCAGAACAAGGTGGTTCGTGAGGAAAGTGCCAAAACGTCGATCGCTATCCTGGGCGAAAAGGCCGACGTGATGTACATCATCGGAACGGAAGACCGGAAGACGGGTCTGAAAGACGGTACCATGACACCGGGACGCAACTTCTTCGTGCGCGGTGCCAACCTCAAAGTTGTCGGTACCAATGAAGCGATAGGCGTTACCCTGACCGGCGAAGACAAAGCCGTGATTAAACTCGATGCCGACCAGATAACCACCAACAATCCGTCGGAACTGATCTTGCTGCTCCCCTCCGACCTGAAAGACGGTAAATACGAACTGACCGTCACCACCCAATATAGCGGCCGCACGCTGCTGAAAGAACCCCGTTCGGCGTCGGTAGAGGTCCATGTCGGCGAAAGCGGTGGAGGTGGCGGCGACCGTCCGGAGATCGAATAGTATAACCCTGTACAGAGTGATTGTACAACGCTATACAACCTCCTTGTACAGTACTGTACAACCACCCTGTACAAAACCCGAAATTTTATTAATCATATATTGTTTAACAAAAAAACAAACGAACATGAACGTAAAAAGTTTAATGCTGCTCCTTGCCTTCGCGGGACTGGGAGCAAGCTGTTCAGACGATGAAACAAACGGAGGCGACACCAGTGGTATTGCCGGACGTTCCGAGTTGCAGATCGTCTTCAGCGGAACCGGAGAGAGCCAGGAGTATACCAAGGCGACTGCTTCTGAAGGTGAAAACAAGATAGACAAACTCCAGGTCTATCTCTTCGCTTCTGCTACCGGACAAGCCGGCAGCTACTACTACATGGAAACCTGGAACGAAGGCACCACTTTCGATTCAGAAGACAAAGACGCCTCCGGTAACCCGAAGACCAACTTCAAAAAGCAGGACGCCGGAACGGGATGGAAAGCCTCCATCTATCCGAACGAGTTAAAAGGATTGTCTTACATCAAACTCCTTTGCATCGCAAACAACGGAGCTATCGACGCACAAGGTCATGCCACGACCGACGGGGAATTTTACCAGAAAGACGGTACGGCAAAAACCGCATGGAACGGTAGCATGGTTCCTGCCACTACGGCCGATAACGGAGATGGTGTTTTTGAAATTAGCAATGCGGCAGCAGCAACTACCGAAACTGCTTTCCGCGCCTCATTCACCAAAGTGCTGGGTACGGATGCCGCTACCGGCGGTATCATCGCTACACCGCTTCTAATGACCGGTGAGGGACAGACCAAGATCAGCGGCAGTGTCTCTAAAGTCGATATCGACCTGAAACGTATCGTAGCCCGTTTCGATATCGACAACACGGCCTCCAAGTCGAACCTCACGATTCAGAAACTGACGCTGGCACAGGGCCGTAAAGTCGGTGCTTTTTGGGGAACGGCACCTGAAAAGGTAGAAGAAGCCGATCTGAAAACAACCCTCACCCCCTATGCCGCCGTCGAGTTCGACAAGTTGGCCGGGGCCAACGAAGGTCTGACCGAGAGTGCGCTCTACACCTACCCTAACCTGAGTACGGATCAGACCTACCTGATCATTGACGGTACGTATAAAAGTCCGGCAACTTCCAAACAGGTAGACGTCACTTACCATGTGCCTATCGTCCGCACCCCCGAAGGAGCCGATAAGGGTGAATATATCGCGATAGCTGCCAACAACCGCTATAAACTCCGTATCACGGATGTGACCCAGAGTAATATATTCGGTACTTTTGAAGTTGTGGACTGGACATCGGGCGGCGGTATTGTAGTGAAACCGGATAATGATGCTCCGGTGTTTGAAGCAACAACCGGTAATATCCCGGTAGCAATCAATGATTCAAAAACAGCATTTACCGTAGAAGAAAGCAGCGTATTTAAAACAACGATTGCCGCTACCGGTAAAATACGTGTAGAAAAATCGGCCGCCGAGACAAAAACAGCCTCTCCCGACTGGCTGGAAATTGCTAAGCCTGAATATAAAGAAGAGAACGGTGTATGGTACACTACTTTCGAAATGACTGTAGATAAAGCGACAGGCGAACTGCCTGTCAATGTGGTCTTCATCAACGAAGCAGCCTCTTACGATCCGGCTCTTTGGACAACACTTACTTTCTACGGACCGAAAGCTAAACCGACCCTGGCAACAGGCGGAGACGGCAGCACCGGAAATACGGTCGATTATAACCTGTTTACAGCCAATATGTATAATGTTGTAGGCAGCTATATTAAAGTAAAAGCGATGTGTATCGAAGGCACCAAGCTGGTATTGCCGGAAAACGGAGAGTTTGTACAGGAAGGCGAAGCTGTAAAAGAAGGCTATTACTCGACCTTTACGATCAAGGTGGCAAAGGCATTGACTGACGGTAATGAATACGCAATCAAATTCCAGAACAGCGAGGAAGCGTCTGCCGAAACAACTCTGACGGTCACAGCGGTAGCTGCAGGATTATCCGCCACACTGGAAAATAATTCCACGTATGCAACAATCAGTCATTCGGATGTTTCGACCTATAAGGTAGAAACAGATATCGACCTGCTGGCAGCCAACACATACAACCTGAAGATCGCTGCTCCGGAAGGCGCAACAGCCAATATCCCCAGCGGTAAATGGCTGACAATAGATGGTGAAACGGTTACCGATGGCGTTATGACTTATACTGTCAAAGCAACCAGCGGAGTCACTGACTTTACAGACTTCGACATCACATTCATCAATAAGCTGAATACAAGCGAAGTCTTGACGGTTACTATGCACAAGGCAGCAAGCAAACCGAAGTTTGCAGAAGCCACCGGTGGGGCGAAAAGTGATTTCAATGAAGCACCGGTTATCGCCGATTATGCTTCGACAGCCAGCATGTACAAAGCAAACGGCAGTAAGATATCGATCAAAGTAACTTGTCCAGAAGCAATGACTTTCCTCGAAAAGACAACCTCCGGATTAACGATTTCCAATAAAGGTGAAGGTCTTTATGAAATTGAAGTAAACAATGCCACTGCACTCACAGCCGCAACAACGGAAGTCATCGCCCAAAATACAACAGCAGGCGCTGAAAGCCGTAATGCGACGCTGACGATTACCTGGTTAGACCCGATACCGGCGTTTACACTGGGTGCAGATAATGATGCCGCTACGCTGGACGGAAGTAATAAGGATCAGATAAATGTGATTTATACGAGCGCATCTGACAATACTCATAAATATGTACCTATTGCAATCGCTGTTACAGGATACAAGGGCAGTACGATTGCCTACACAGGAAATACATCGACCTGGCTGAATCATACGGAATCGCCTACCGAAATTGCTGAAGGCGGAACTGCTGCGATCGAATTTACACAAAATGGTTGTGGAAATAGCGATGAAACAGCAGATATAACAATCACGATCACCAGTGCAATTCCGAATGGCGGAAGCAGAACGATCACATTGAAAAAACAATAATAATTGACAGGACATGAATATAAAATATCTATTTTCTATCCTCACTACCGGCCTGTTCATCCTCGCCGGTTGTTCCGAGGAAAATGAGGTAGTAAATCCGACCCCTCCCGATCAGGGAGGGACGGATGATCCTACACGCAGGGAAGTGCTTCTGACACTGAAAAATAACCTGGTCCTGAAAGCTCCCGGTACAAAAGCCGGTGAACAGATTGCGACAGCTGTAGAGAATTATATCTATTCGTTGGATGTATATGTCTTCGGATCGAAAGAAGAGAATGGTACCTATACGTTCTAGGAACTTCATTATTTCCGCGATGAGGCTGACATTGTGACCTTACCCAACGGAAAGGCATACAGCTTCAATCTGACAGATGACGTGAACGCAGGTACGACCTCCGGACTTTTGAAACTCAATAAAGGATTATTCATAAAACTCTATTGCGTGGCAAACTGTAGTAAGTTATATAAAACAGATGGCGATGCCGTGACCCTGTTCGATAATTTCAAATCGCTCGAACAGAGTAAACCCGGCATGCCGGACAATGTCGTGACGGCAGGAATCCCTACCGAGGATGAGTTTAAAACATTGCACACGAAGCTGATCGATGTAACAACCGATCCTCCGACTGTCGACGACGTGCTGGAATCTCCCCTGCCGATGTCGGGCGCTTACACGACACCGCTCGACCTGACTGATTTCGGGACTTCCGCCCGTACCCAGATCGGATTGAAACTGTCGCGTATGGTGGCACGTTTCGATGTTATCAACGATGCGGAAAAATCAAAATTCACGGTCGAGAAGATTTCGATGGGACGAGGCCAAAGCGCAGCCCAGTTCTTCCCCATCAAGACGTTGGTAACGGATGCCGATAAGCTGATCACTTACCCGGAAAGGGAAATTGATGCCGAAAACCAGCAGGCTGACGACGAAGCGGCCGGAACCACCAGTCTCACACAGGGTGCTTTCTATACCTACCCCAGCCCGAAAGAGGATAACGGCTATCTGATGCTGAAAGGTAAATATGCCGTCAACAAGACTGAAAGTACGGATGTTTCCTATAAGATTCCTTTCCAGCAGATGGTTAACGGCGTGGGTACTTATATCGAAGTAGCATACAACCACCGCTACACGATCGCTATAACGAAAGCGGACAAATACCATCTGGACTTCAACCTGAAGGTAGCCGAATGGGATGAGCCGGGCGACCTCGATCCGTATAAACCGGATAATGAGTTCGATAAGAAAACACCGGTAACGCTTCTGGCAGCCGAAAGCCAGGATGCTTATGTTATGGGCGACGGACGTGTCTCCGTCCTGGCAGCAAACGGTAGCAAGTTTGCGTTCACAATGGGTTCGAATACGGAATTGGAAGACGAATTGGTTTACCACTCGGCGACTGCCGTTAAATGGCTGGTCAAAGACGAAGAGAACAGCGGCCCTGTAACAAAAGCCGCCTCACAGGAAACCAAATATGTTTATAAGGTGGATGAGACAGTGCTGGGAAACGGCAAACAGGAAGATATCATTATCCGCCTGACCAATCCGGCCAGTGGCATGAACAAAGAGATCAAGGTAATCGCCACACCGGGCCCTGTCATAAGCCTGACAACCGTCGAAGGTAACTATAATAAGTTCGACCCGTCGACACTGACCGCTACTATATATAATGTAGCAGCCCAGACGATCAAACTGCATGCCGTAGCCGAAACACGTATCGATCCGGACAGCAAGGCAGAGAAAACGGGCAGTACAGCAACCGTAAAGTCAGGAGATACCTGGCTACAGGCAGACGGTCCTGTTACTACTGCCGAAGGCGATTATACCCTGACTCTTCCGGCTGTCAAAACACCGCTCCCTGCTACTACAACCGTTACTTTCGCTTCGACTGCCTCCAAGGGCGAGACTGTAGTGAAAGTCGTATTGAAAGACCCGGCTTTGAAAGATTTGTCGCAGGACGATTTCAAAATGGGAACCCGCAGCGATAACACGGTCAACATGACCGGAGGTACAGGAGGCAGTATTCCGTTAGTAAGTCTGGCAGATGTGGAAGATAACTCTTTCACCCTGACCGTCTCTTCGCCGGAAGGAGTCGATATTGCAACAGATGGCAGTTGGTTTGAAACCAAAGCCGGAAACGGTTCGACACAAGCCAACGGCTGGAAGCAGACAATCATCACAGGTAAAGTCAAAACGGCTATCGGCAATGTTCAGACAGGCGGTAAGATCACTGTGACAAACAAGCTCGACGCTACTGATAAATACGTAGTGGAGGTTGTAACGACCAAACCGGCCGAAGTTGTCGTACAGTGAATGAACTGTCCGTTTTTATAAACTTATGAAAGCCTGGTGGACTTGTTTTACCGGGCTTTCTTTAAACCAGGGAGAATTGGATATATGAATAAAGCAGATCTGATAAATAAAATAGCCGCCCGTCTTTCTGTTCCGCAGAAGGAGTGTCGCGAGCATCTGGAAGCGTTGCAAACAGTAATAGCTGAAGAGTTGAACGAAGGTAACGGCATCATACTCCAGGGATTCGGGTGCTTCAACCTTTGGAAACAAACCGAACGGGAAGGCCGGAATCCGCGCACCGGAGAAACGGTTCCGATATTACCACGCCGAAGTGTAAAGTTCAGACCCGGCAAAATGTTGCTGCAGAAACTGAATACGTAAAAAAATGGCCTTTGACCGATAGTCTTAAATTCCAACTCTGTACGGGCATGAATGAATTCCGGTTTTACTACTGGTTTCTGTTCATGCCCTTTTTCATGCATTTCATCACCGATTTTCTGTCGTCTGCGGATTTCTCTTCGTTTCTTTCAGCCTTTTTTATACCTTTCCGCTTCAATAAATCTAAAGAAGCCATGATAAAAAAGATTTTGACACATTTTGCTGCTCGTTTGGATGAGTATTTACGGCAAAGGTTTCCCCAGCCTGAAGGTGTGGCAGAAGCGGGTTTTATAGGCAACGGTCCGGAAGAAAGACCTTGCAAGCTGATTGTCTCGTTAGTCAATATAGAGCGGGAAGCCGCCGGAGGGATCTCGGCTGGTCTCAGTCGTAGCGGTTCGGAGTATATGCGAAATTATCCGTCGCTGTTGCTGAATCTGGATTTGATGCTAGCCGCTGTATATGATGAAAAACGCTATGCCGAGTCATTATCCGTCTTATCTGAAACGTTACTTTTCATTCAGTCGCATCCCTTTTTTGAACTGGACGGGCAGAAATATACGGTAGAAATCGTAACACTGTCCGCACAGGACATCAATAACTTCTGGACTACACTGGGCGGACAATATTACCCGTCGGTAATGTGTAAGCTGCGTCGCCTGACCATCGATGCGCAAGAAGCCAGTGGCAGCAGCAGTATTGCCCGTGAACCGAATGTGCGTTTAACAAAATAGAACAGAGGAAAATAGATGAGCCGATATATTGCTATAGCCACGATACGTATCGAACACGATTACTACAATCCGTCTGTAAACAGATTTGTGAGTTTGCAGCCGACGCCTGAGACCAAAGAGTTGATGAAACGGCGGGGAGTAATGTTTAGAGCAGTCTCCGCGAACGAGTGGCAATGGATAATGCTCGATGATTTGCCGGGATTTATGGATGAAGATGTACTGGAGTTGTCAATGATTGTGAAGGATCCCTGTTTTCTGCAACAGATAGAGAATAAGGGATATGATTTGGGGAGCTTGTACAAGTTCAATATAGAAAACAGAGTTGTGGAAGTGAATGCCAACTATGTCTGGAAAAAGGAAACGAACGGGCAAAAACTGAAAGATGAGTTCTGCCGTATAACGCTGAAACCGGTGGAAACTGCACCGGAGAAATTGCGAATGCTCCGGTACCCGGAATTCACCATCCGGTTTAGTTCACCCGCTTATTATTGGGAATATCTCTGTGTATTCAGGGATGAGAATGACATGCGTGGAAAAGAGCTCAACCTGAAAAGTCGCGAAAACATAATGGCTTTCTGTCCACCGGAAAAGTATGAGAAAACAACTTTTGGAAAAAATGTATGGAGAATTGTTTCTGCAGAGCGGATAAGACTGAAAGAGCATTACGACATTACAATACAACTTTTCATTGGTACACGGTTGGAAAGTCGGTTCATTTCACCGCCGCAAATAGGTAAACACCAATCAGAATCTCCTTATACCGTAAGAGAGGTCTGTGTTATTAGAGAACAATAATTATTAATCTTAAAAACGAATAATCATGGGAAGCATGAAAACACCCGGCGTTTATATCGTAGAGAAGAACGCCTTCCCTAACTCGGTGGTGGAAGCACCGACCGCCATCCCCGCATTTATCGGTATTACCGAAAAAGCGATGAATGGAAACGATGACTTGAAGAATAAGCCATGGAAAATTTCGTCGATGACGGAGTTTATAAAGTATTTTGGTGGGGCACCGGAGCTGAGTTTCACGGTGGATATAAAAAGGTATAATCCGGATGCAACAACAAAAAATGGCAAGGTCGTCCCGGAAAATGCAGTACTGAATCCGGAATCAAAAGTGTTTCAGTATGATGTGAAATCAGAAGAGAAAAATAAATTCCCAATCATCCCCAAACCTGCAACCGAACCCTTTGAGAAAGATTATGCCGTCAACTATGCCTTCTACATTAATGGCGAAAACAAATATACCTTGTACTATAATATGTCATTGTTCTTTGCCAATGGCGGTGGAACATGCTATATTATATCTGTCGGAACGTATGGCAAAGATACATTGGATGATACAAAAGTAACCACTGCCTTGACAAATTTAGAGAAAGAACAGGAAATTACAATGATTATTGTTCCGGAAGCAGTAGAGAATACAGGTGTTTGTACCAACATACAACAGAATATGCTGAAACATTGCGGGGAAATGGCTAACCGTTTTACAATTCTGGATATAGCTCCTAAATATCCCAATAACGATCAATTGAATACCCGGATGGAAACCTTCCAGGGAAGTATCGGCAGTGAGTATATGTCTTATGGGGCAGCTTACTATCCATGGCTGAATACTTCAGTGTTGGGCGACAGGGATATTGACGGTGAAATGTTTACATGGTTGGATACATTTTATATCTATAGAGACAAATTCTCCGATGTAGATCGAAATCTCCAGGCAATAATAGAAAAGTTCATGCACCCATCTTCCGTAGAAGTAGAAGCGGGTAAAGGGCTGACAATCAAAGAAAAAGAATATGCATATGTAGATATAACAAAGGAGCTTTTGGAAAAAGATTTAGGGAAAGGTATAACAGTAACTGTTGAAACTATCCCTGCGGCAGATCCTAATCCAGAAAAGAAAGTTATTACATTATATGTGGTAGACAAAAACAGTTTCCACCAGGCACTGTTCAATGGTTCTGTTCTTTACCAATATGCTATGAAGGGATTGAAAAAGTATCTGAACCTCCTCCCTCCTTCCGCAGCTATGGCTGGTATCTATACCAGGGTAGACAATACACGTGGTGTATGGAAAGCTCCGGCAAATGTATCTGTAAGCTACGTGGAAAGTACGGCTGAAAACATAGACGACAAGGAACAGGAAGATTTAAATGCCCCGATGAACGGCAAGGCCATTAATGTGATCCGTGCCTTTCAGGGTGAAGGTATCAAAGTATGGGGAGCACGTACGCTGGACGGTAATTCCTTGGATTGGCGTTATATAAATGTACGCCGCACATTGCTTTTCCTCGAAGAATCCGTGAAGAATGCTGCACGTGCTTATGTGTTCGAACTGAATGATGCCGGTACCTGGATCAATATGAAATCTATGATAGAAAATTTCCTGCGTGGTATATGGAAACGTGGTGGATTAGCTGGAGCTACACCTGAAGATGCTTATGAAGTACATGTCGGACTTGGTGACACTATGACGGCTGAAGATATTCTGGAAGGCATCATGCGAATCACAGTATTGGTCGCCGTTACACATCCGGCGGAATTTATTGAGATTACTTTCCAGCAGCAGGCACAAAAGAGTTAATAACCGATTGTTGAACTAAAATATCGAAGATCATGGGAGAATACAAAACCCCTGGCGTTTATATCAAAGAGAAGAACGCTTTCCCTAATTCTATAGTTGAAGCCGAAACAGCTATTCCTGTGTTCATAGGCCTTACAGAAAAGGCATTGAACGGAACGGACTCTTTGGATTTCAAACCGATGAAAATTTCATCGATAACGGAATATAGAAAGTATTTCGGTGGTGCCCCGACTCCGCAGTTTACGCTGTCGGTCATAAAAACAGAGGAGGCCGATAAAACCTTATCAGTTTATGATGCGACAATAAATGGCGGTCTGAAAGCAACACTGAAAAGTAAATTATGCACCTTATATTACAATATGGTAATGTTTTTTGCTAATGGTGGCGGTACTTGTTATGTAATATCTATTGGCAATTACGAAAAGAATTTATCAGACGTTTATACGGATAAAAGCAAAGAAACCATATTTTCCAATATCAAGAAAGTACAGGACATAACTATGCTGGTTGTTCCTGAAGCGGTGAATGTAGATACTTGTATGAACATCTATACTGACCTGTTGAATCTGTGTGACAGTAAAAAGTATTTTGTTCTTCTGGATATTCCTTTGAAAAAAGGGAATAAGATTATAGATAAACCGATAGAAACATTTCGTGAGGCAATTGGTACCAATAATATTTCGTATGCGGCAGCCTATTATCCGTGGTTGGAAACATCTGTACTCTCAGACAATGATATTACAGGAAAAATATTGACATGGGATATTGAGAATTTTAATCCGGATACATTCAGTTTAGCACCTTTTTATAATGTAGATTCAGATGTTTATAAATTTATAAAAGACGCTTTATCTGCTATCAAAAAAGGGACAAAAACGGTATTGGATAAAGATGGGAAAACTCCGCAAGAAGTTCCTCTCACAAAGAATGAACTGTCTCAAATGGAGAATGACCTCCACAATGCCCTGATGCAGAACTGGCCGGAATACCAGCTACTGGCGAAGAAGGTGAAAGACTATTTGAACCTGTTACCTCCTTCTGCTGCTATGGCAGGCATTTATACAATGGTGGACAATACACGTGGTGTATGGAAAGCACCGGCCAACGTTTCGGTCAACTATGTGAATAAGCCTTCGGAAGTGATCGATAATAAGACCCAGGAAGAGATGAATGTGCCGATGGACGGGAAAGCAGTCAATGCTATCCGGTCTTTTGTTGGCGAAGGTATCAAAGTATGGGGTGCACGTACATTGAATGGAAATTCTTTGGACTGGCGTTATATTAATGTACGCCGTACAATGACTTTTCTGGAAGAATCAGTTAAAAATGCTGCCCGTGCTTACGTGTTCGAACCCAATGATGCCAATACATGGATCAACATGAAGTGCATGATTGAGAATTTCCTGCGCAGCGTGTGGAAACGCGGAGGACTGGCTGGTGCCAGTCCCGAAGATGCTTATGAAGTACATGTCGGACTTGGTGACACCATGACAGCGGAAGATATATTGGAAGGTATCATGCGCATCACAGTGCTGGTTGCTATCTCGCATCCGGCAGAGTTCATCGAAATCACCTTCCAGCAACAGATGCAAAAAAGCTGAGATTAATCGGGATTTAAATAATTAACAATAAAAAAAATAGAATATTATGGCAGAAGATGGAGCAGCACAAAGCGGGACTACACAGGCGTGGCCGTTACCGAGTTTTTACTTCAAGGTATCAGTTACTGATGTAGGAGATATTTCATGTAGCGAAGTATCAGGTCTTGAAACAGAATATGATATGATAGAATATCGTGCAGGCGACAGTCCGGTTTTCACTAAACAGAAAATGCCGGGAATGAGAAAGGCTAGCGACGTAACCTTGAAGAAAGGCATCTTCAAAGATGACAAGGCGATGTGGGACTGGATTAACAGCATCAAGTTGAATACGATCAAACGTGCAACGGTAACGATCAGCTTGCTGGACGAATCGGGCAAACCTGTGAAGACCTGGGAACTGACCAATGCATGGCCCAAGAAAATTACGGTGGAAGGTTTCAAGGCCGACGGCAACACGGCGGCAATAGAAACCCTGATTCTGGCACACGAAGGAGTAACTGTCAAGTAGTATGGCAGACAACGCTGCAGCAGACTGGACACTTCCTGTGAACTTCTACTTTCTGGTGGAATTTCAGAGTAAGTTTGATCGCTTCCAGGCCTCATTTACGGAAGTGTCCGGTCTGAATATGCAGCTGAGTACCGAAGAAAAAACCAGTGATTCAGGAATGTGGATTAAAATGCCTGGTGGAGTCAAATATGGAACCATAACACTCAAACGCCCTGTTCCACTAGAGAGTGATGATACTTTCACTGAATGGGTAGATGAATGCTTACAGGCTGACAAGGGCAAGAGAATGATTCCATACGATATGATTGTAAAGTTGCTGGGGAAAGACGGAAATCCCCTGGTGGGATGGAAATGTTCGCATGCCTATCCCACACAGTGGAACCTGGATGCTTTAAATGCCGAAAAAAGTGGTCTGGCCACAGAATCGGTCATAATAAGCTGTAACCGGATGGATCGTATAAAAATTTAATATTTGATATTATGGCTGTTATCATCAAGGAAATGCGTATCCGTACCGTGGTAGAGAAACGCGTTGTTCCGGAAGCTGAACTTCCGGAAGAAATTCTCCGGAAGGTAGAAGACCGCATATTGGATAGGATATCCAAAGAAGAAAGAATTGGCTGGCCTGTCGGACAGCGACGGAAAAGAAATGAGCGGTAACAACAGGAGACGGAAATAATAAAAAAGGTGTAACATGGGGAAGATGATCATTACAGCCTATACGGACGGCGATTTCAACAGTGAATGTAAATCCGCGCTGGAACTGCCTGTCAACCCGGCCAAGGTAAAGCTCTCCAAAGGGATCCGCTATGCAGAGGACAAGCAGTTGGGGAGCCTGAACGGATCGAACGTTTATGTGCGCTACCAGCCCGAAACCTTCAGTTTCGATTGTCTATTCGACATGACCAACGCCATGGAGGACGATGACGAGAAGAAACCCGTGCATGATGCGGTAAACGAACTCGAACAACGGCTTTACGATTACAACACCGAAGGACACCGCCCTTCGTTCGTTAAGGTACAATACGGTGACATCACCTTTTTCGGCCAACTCAAGACGCTGGAAACGGAATATTCCCTGTTTGATCCGGACAGCATCCCGCTCCGTGCCGAACTGAAAGTGACGCTGACGGGCTATTGCAGCCAAAAGGAGGAGAAGAAGCATTTCTCCAAACATTCGCCCGATGTGTCACGGCTGGTCACACTGAAAGAAGGACAGACATTGTCTGCCCTTTGTTACGAAGTTTACGGCGACCCGCTCCTGGTGGGGCAAGTTGCAAGATTTAATAATTTGAACGGCTACAGAAATATACCGGCAGGTACGGAAATTCTGTTGCCGATGTTAAAAAAAGCATAAGAATATGGCAGAATCACCCTCTGTAAATAAAGACCGTGTACTATCTTGTTCCGTTTATTGCAACGGAACGAAACTGAAAGACACCTATTCGTTAGTGTCTGCTACCGTGCGGCTGGAACTGAACCGAATCGGTAAAGCGACACTCAAGTTTAACGCAGGCAACATGGACAAGCAGACTTTCGATGAAAGTGACGACTCATTGTTCAAACCAGGTAACACCATACGACTGGATGCAGGTGGCGTAAATAAGGAGGAAACGTTGTTTGAAGGCATAATCATCGGACTGCGTATCCTCGCAGACAAAGACTTCCGCTCCTGTATGGTGGTGGAGTGCCGCAACAACACCTATTCCGCAACGCAGGGACGCAAAAACCGCATCTTCGAGAAGAAGAACGACAATGACATCATCAAGGAAGTGCTCGCCGCCTATGGCAGTGTAGATGTAGATGCTACGAGTTACCAGCACCCTACACTGGTGCAGTATTACTGCTCTGACTGGGACTTTGCCCTCTCCCGTGCCGACGCCAACGGACTGTTCGTTTACACCGAAGGCAGTAAGATTAAAGTGAAGAAACCGGAAGTAAACGCATCTCCCGTTCTAACAGTTACTTACGGCACGGATATCACCGCCTTCGATCTCGAACTCTCCTCAGACGATCAGTTCACACAGTACGAGGCAGTATCGTGGTGCCCCAAAACGCAGAAGGCAGTCAAAGTGTCCGCTTCCACGCCCTCACTCAACAAGCAGGGAGATTTACAGCCTAAGAACATCGCTTCGGGTGATAGCCTGCTGCTTCAGACCGACGCGCCGACGGACGAAAAGGCACTCAAGCAATGGGCAGACGGCATGGCATTGAAAGCCGGACTGGCCCGCTACCAGGGTTCTGTCAGCTTTTACGGCTCTGCGAAGGCGAAACCGGGTTGCCTCATTGAGTTGAAAGGCTTTGGCTATCGGTTTAACGGTAATTTGTTCGTCGGTTCGGTGACGCATACCATCGAGGACAACGAATGGACAACCGAAGCAGGTGCAGGCATATCGCCTGTGAACATTACTGACGAGCCGGACGTGGTATCTCCCTCCGCAGCAGGTTTTCTTCCCGGATTGCAGGGACTGCATGCTGCGGTAGTCCGGAAGTTGGACGGCGACCCTCTGAAAGAATACCGTATCCAGATAGAACTGCCGTGGATGGATGGCAAGAGCAAGCTGCTTTGGGCACGCCTCTCCACGATGTACGCCACCGCAGGCATGGGCACCTTCTTTCTGCCTGAACCGGGCGACGAGGTACTGGTGGGTTTCATGAATCAGGACCCCGGCCATCCTGTCATCCTCGGCTCGATCTACGGCCAAAAGCACAAGCCTCCCTACGAATACGAGGCGAAGAACAACACCAAAGCCATTGTCACCCGCGAGAAGATGCGGATCGAGTTTGACGAGGAAAAGAAAGTGATAACGATCTCTACCCCCAGCAAGAACACGGTGCAGATGAGTGATGACGGGAAGCATATCAAGCTGACCGACGAAAATAAGAACGAAATCACGATGGACAAGGGCGGCATTACGCTCTCGTCTTCCAAAGATATCACGATGAAAGCTAAAGGCAACATCAATATGGATGCCACGATGAAGCTCAGCGGAACTGCCAAGCAGGACGTCAGCCTGGAAGGATTGAACGTGAAAGTGCAGGCAAAAATCGGTGCCTCGGTAAAAGGCAATGCTACGGCGGAACTCTCCGCCAGCGGTCAGACCACCGTGAAAGGAGCCATGGTAATGATAAACTAAAAAAGAAAGGAGAATAATATGCCACCGGCAGCAAGAATAACTGATATGCACACCTGCCCCATGCAGACCCCGGCGTTTCCCTCGCCGATACCACATGTGGGTGGCCCCGTAACAGGTCCGTGTGTGCCCAATGTATTGATAGGGAAAATGCCCGCCGCAACAGTAGGCGATATGTGTGTCTGCGTCGGTCCGCCGGACACGATTGTGAAAGGCTCGTCCACGGTTATGATAGGTGGTAAACCTGCCGCACGTATGGGTGACTCCACGGCACACGGAGGTACAATAGTGATAGGATGCCCCACGGTAATGATAGGAGGATAAAAGAATATGGACGAACAGAAAAATCTGTTGAATGCCGATGCGTTCCTGGGGCGCGGATGGAGCTTTCCGCCCGAACTGACGGACAGTGGTATAAAGATGTCTGCCTACGAACAGGACATCGAGGAAAGCCTGCGCATACTGTTCAGCACATCGCCGGGCGAGCGTGTGAACCGTTACGACTACGGCTGTCCGCTTCGCCGGTATGCCTTTGAGCCGATAACTACGGAAACCATTACGAAGATGCGCAACGACATCACCCGGGCCATCATCCTCTTCGAGCCACGCATCTCGCTGGAAGATGTGTCGTTTGAGGAACAGGCTGACGAGGGATTGTTGCTGATACAGCTGACTTATACCGTTATCCGTACCAACAACCGCAACAACATGGTCTATCCGTTCTACATTAACGAAGGAACAAATGTGTAACCATAAAAAATGCAGAGTTATATGCCATTCTGGAAAAAGATGTTTAACAAAAAGCAACCGGGAACAGAGTGAATCTACATGCTAAAGACAGCTGCCCCGATAGCGGGGCGGTTGTCTTTCAAAGAGGATCGATATATATGACAACGGACAACGAACACAGCGGTACGCTCCGCACCGACTACGAAGCCGATCTGGCGAGACTAGACGACTTCCCGGCACTGACCGCCGACTGGCGTACGCTCCTGCACCAGCTGATACGGGCGAGCCGGGTAAGTCTCCTCCTGCCCCTGCTGGAAAACAACGTGCTGACCGTGATGGCCGACATCCGACGCAAGAAACTGTCAGGCTATGGCGACACCTTTGCTGATGCACAAGGCACCGCAAAGCAGATCTACTATGCCGCAAAGCTGCAAAAAGACATCGAAGGATGGGTGGTACGGTTGGAAAACTACCTGAACAACACATGGCAAACCGATAGCAACAGCAACTCCGCCGTCGAGATAGCCCGACAGTTAAAAGAACTCCTGGAGCAATCGTTACCCAACGGAAGCGAAGCGGACAAACGTAGCTACTACCGGATGCTCCGTACCGTGACCGACCTCCAGTCGAATGCCGACCGCTACCTGAAACAGGCGGAAGAAAGCGGTGACACGGAACCGGCCCTGTCCCTGTTGATAGCCTATCTCAAAAACTACGGTAACGTTGCTGATGCCTTCAACAGCCGGCTTGCCGACCTGCCCGGCATCTATCGCCGCGACATCCTGCACGCCGTGCCGAAAGCTATCGAGCAAGACCGCACCTACGTTGTCATCACTCCGACAGCCGAAGCTGAAGCCTTCAATCTCCCCCAAGGCATGTCGTTCCCCGCCGGCCAAAACGCCGCCGGAGAAGACCTGATTTACCGCACGGAGAAAGAAGCCTACATCTGCCCCATGCAATGCACGGAGGTAAATGCCGTATATGCTTCCGTAAAAGAGGCTTTCGGATTGTACAAGCAATCCATTCCGCTCCAGAATATAACGACAGCCCGATCGCTGTTCGCTCATGGCGAAGAACTACGTATTGGCTGGCAGATAACCTCCCCCATGTTGGTGCTGAGTGAAGGAGAACGAGAGGTCAACATTCGTTTCCGCCTGGCAGCCGACAGTCCTGTACCGAATATACTTGTCGAAAACAGCTTCTTCCTGCAACTATCCACAGCAGAGGGCTGGACACAACAGTCCGCCACCTGCCGTATCGACGGCCACTGCCTTTGCTTCACCTTCACGATAGGTAGCAAGGACATAGCATCCGCTTCCTGCATCGAAGAAATACACGGTGCGACCACAGAATATCCCGCTCTCCGTATCCTGACGAATAATACAAACAGTCCTTACCTGTGGGCGAAAAAACTGAATTTTGAAGCCGTGGAGATACAGACGAAAGTTATCGGCATCCGCAACTTCACTTTTTGCAACGAATTAGGCGAAGTGGATACCGAACAACAATTTTCACCATTCGGCATACAGGGAGATTGTGGTGCATGGTTCTTATTCGGTCATGAAGAACTAGAGTTGAAACCTTTGCAGGAAGTCCGCTTGAAAGGTCACTGGAAGAAGATGGCCGGAACGGAGGCGGAATTTAACGAATTATATCAGGAATATGGCGTAGATGCAAGTTCATTTATTGTGGTAACCGAATACCAAAAAGGTGGCTCGTGGCATTCCTATACAGGAAACAAACAGCCTCTGTTCGTCTCCGATAGCGAGGAAAAACATTCACTTGCCCAGGCGAATATCCTGTTTGACTTTTCAACGGATGCACAAGCCGCTTATGAATATAGCCGTGAGCGTGACGGCTTCTTCCGGGTTACCCTGCAAGCGCCCTCTATAGGCTTTGGTACAGATGCTTACCGCAATAGGTTCACCTCCATCATGATAGAAAACAGCCGCTGCAAAGAGAAAAAACGCAAGCCTCTGCCTAAAGAACCTACCGTCCCGATGCTTGCGGACGTGGAGTTATCTTACATCGCTTCGGAAGTAATCACACTGACCGATACCGGAACATCTTCCATACAGTTGGAGCACATTACGGCATTGTCGGACCAGGAGGCATTCCTTTTGGACGGAAACATGACGCAGCCGTTCTTGCCCGCATCTCCCGCAGACCATTTGTTGTACTTTGCCTTTCTGAACGCAAAGGAAGAACGGACCATCAGAATGTATGTAGATATGGTACTGCCCGAAGAAAGGATACCGTATGATATTCCGCACCCCGATCAGTCGACCCAACTGGCATGGGAACAGTGGAACGGTACGAGATGGGGAACCCTCCCTGTGGAAATGGTGGTAGCGGAAGAAACCGCAGGGCTGACACAAAGCGGTTTCATTGAAATCGAACTGCCGGAAAAAGTAACCGATGACCGGATGGACAAGCAAGGCAGAATCTGGCTCCGTGCCTCCGTGACGGGCGACATTTCCGCCTGTCTTGCCATACGCAGCATCCGGACGAACTGCATCCGGGTAAAAGCACAAAACGGTAACGGCACACCACTCCCAGCCGGAACGATCCGGGAAATGGCAGAGGAGGATCAACGGATAGCCTCCGTCGTCCAACCTCTATCCGGTTTTGGTGGTACACCGGAAGAAACAGAAACACAGTTCGCCGCACATCAAAGCGCACGCTTCCATAACCGCCACCGTGCTGTCACAATGAAAGACTACGAACAACTCGTGCTGGAACATTTCCCGGAGATAGACAAGGCCCAATGTGTCAGCTACCCACCGGGACAAAATCCGGCGGCGGTAAACCTGATGGTATTCAGCCGGATGGAAGACAGCCGCTATTTCCTTTCTTCTCCCTGGAAACTGGCAGAGATACAACGTTTGATCCGGAGGTACGTATCTCCCTTTGTACGGCTGAAAGTAGTCAATCCCTCCTACCAGCGAGTGGAGGTCCGTTGCAAAGTCGTTTTATGGGACAAAGTGAAGGATGAAGCCAGGACACTTCGCCAACTGACCCAAATCGTATGGAACTACCTTGCGCCATGGCAAAGGAAAGGTGATCTCCCCACGTTCCGGCAAAGCTATTCTTACAAGGAGATACATGCCAGGCTGGCGAACCATGAGGATGTGATGCGGCTGTCGCTTTTGGAAATAGACGGAAAGAGCCTGCCCCATGTGGACTATAACACAGATGACATCCTCATTAAAGGGGACATGCCCTGGAGCATTCTGCTACCGGATATAAAAAAGATTGAAACGCTTTCTCCTCACGACGGTATCGAGGAAGCAGAAATCGGAGGAAACTTCATAATAGGATAATGAATATGGAACAGAAAAACAGAAAGACGCTGAAAAGCTATTTCGAGAAAGGCGATGTTCCCACCGAGGAGCAATTTGCCGAGCTGATAGACTCCGTACCGAATATAGTGGACGACGGGCAGGTAATCCGCACCGGGAATGGCTGGGCTTTTTATCCTCCGCAGGACGGGAAGCTCGACATCGACCTTCATACGGCTATAGGGGAACCTGCAGCATGGGAGTTGAGTGTCACGCCGGAAAAAGACTTGCTTTTTAAAAACGGAAAAGATGAAACGATACTTTGCCTGAGGCAGGACAAAAACGTTACCCTGTACGGTAGTCTGCATATAGAAGGTGGGGAAACGCCGGTACCTTCAGGAGATGATTATTTGGTTTTTCCAGCCAACAAACAGTGGTACGACTTGCCGGTGGACATTTCGCACGAAGGCTTCGGTTGCCGTGTGTATAGCATCTATGCTTCTTTCCGGGAACAAGGAACCGGATTGTGCAGGCTGACACGCGCTACTGCCATCTGGCTGAATTATATGGACCAGCGCATCGAATCGCCGGAGAAGCACTGGTGGGGATGGTCCGGCAATATCCGTTTGCGCTGGTTGCAACAGGAAAAGAAACTCCACCTGCAAATACGTACCAACAAGCGGCTCCCATCCGGAGAACTGCACTGTCGGATTGTGGAGATGTACAAAGGATAAGACGAACGAATCATCAGGAACACGGGAATTATGGATGAAAAAGGACCCTATATCGAGCAGCTGGAAGAAGGCGAAAGTCTCTACTCCGGATTATGGCAGCAAATGCTGGATGACGTACAACGGATGTCAGGAATGGTGTGGACCGATTATAACGTCCATGACCCTGGCGTGACGTTGATGGACATAGCCTCCTATGCATTAGCTGAAACCGACTACAAACTCAGTTTCCCCCATCAAGATTATCTGACTGGGGAGAACGGAGAGTTTAATCCGGAATGGTTTGGACTTTACCGTCCTGTAGAGGTTTATACCACCGCTCCTGTCACTACTGAAGATTACCGGAAACTGTTCTTTTCCCATATCCCTGATCTAGAAAACATCTGGCTGGATGCTGATCGGGCCACCGGAGGCTATACCATCAGAGCCGTCCTTTCTCCGTTCGAGGGTAATCCTGAAACAATCAGGCAGCAGATAGAAACGATCTATCAAAGCCATCGGAACCTGTGTGAACATCTTGACCGGATTGAAATCTCACAACCGGAAGAGTTGGAATTTCATGCTGATTTTGAGATAGAACCGGGCAAAGACGCTACACTCATGTTGGCTGAGGTATATTGGACCATCCTGCGTTACCTGTCCGGTGCAGTACGTATCTTGACACCGGATGATCAGACAGCGGCCGGTATATCTCCCGAGAACTGGCTGGAAGGTTCGAAAGATGCCATACGTGTCGAAATACCGGAACTACAAAATACTGAATACGAGCTTTATAAACAACTACGTGCGGCGGATGGTATTCGGTCCTTCAGTACCTGCTACCTGATGAAGGATGGTGAGCCGCTGAGCTATTTCACACAAGGGTTCAGCCTCAAAATTCCGAAGAAAGAAGAAGAACTCACGGCATGTATCCGTTGTGGCCGGTCCGTTATGCGGGTGGATGTGGAGAAATTCCGGGCATTACTGGAAAGCTTCTACCATACGAAAGGACGTAACCGAGAGATGAAAAACGTGCAAAAGAGATATGACTGGGGAATCCCCCAAGGTACATACCGGGATATATTCTCCCATTATCCCCTGGCAAAAGACTTTCCCGCCTGCTATTGGTTTTCGTGTAATCAGGACGGTTCATCCTCTTTTGAAACCTATCTGGAATTGTACGACAAGGTGATTGAAGACGGACTGGAAGAAGTAAAGAAACTTCCCCGGTTATTGTCGATAATAAACGGAACAGAACTTCCGGCAAAGGTTATCTATGAACGGAAAAGCCGCTACCTGGATTTTCTTGACCGGCTGTATGGAGTGGAAAGCTATCCGGACTGGATGAAAGAATACGGTGGATACGGTGAAACTAAAGAAGAAACCCTGCACCGGCGTATGGATTTCCTGCAAAACATAGCACGTCTCACAAAGAACCGTGCCGGAGCAAGAAATATAACCGATTCGGACGGAAAAGAGAATATCATCGTGGTAAAGGAATGGTTTTGCCGTATGATGGGCATCAACCGGAATGAAAACCGGCCGGTAGGCAACGTTTTACCCGGACACAATCTCATTCTGATGAAAACCGACGAAAAAGACAAACGGTTCCGTGACAAACTGACGTCCAGACTTATCTATGAGAAAATGTCCTATACAGAAAATGTACAGGTAGTCTATCCTGTGCTTTTACCGGAAGATAAAAAAGAAAAACTGGAACAATATAGCATGCTGCGGAAGGAGTTGCCTGTGTTCAACCATAACTTCATCAGTAGCGGTTTATTCCGTGGTGGCATCTGCCTGGACAATTACCGCATTGTTCAGGCTGCCGAGAATGAATACATGCTTGTATTCCACGACCGGGAAGAAGATAGTTGGATGAACCTGGGACGTACAGATGACAAAAAACAATTGAACCTGCTCGCCAATATCCTGCGCCGTTACCTGCTGGAGTTGAACCGTGCCTCGGAAACGCTTTATATTATAGAACCTGTATTGTCGGACATCAAACGTCCGTTCACATTACAACTGGTATTACCGGGATGGACAGCACGTTTTCATGCCCCCCGATTCCGCGAATCGTGTCGTGAACTGTTACGTTCCCTGTTACCGGCTCATCTGACAGGCACGGTTTATTGGCTGGATACTGCCTCTATGCAGGAGTTTGAAGACTGCTATTTATTATGGAAGAAAGCATTGGCGAGACAATACAAGGATGATGCGGAAATCCTCCAAAGCCATATAGACGAAATATTGGAAAAAGCTGAATATAAACAATTGTTAGATGATACGAATTGACAACATATCGTTTGAGTTTACCACTCCGGATGAAAAATTCGCACACGAACTATATGCGGGTTGGGATGTTTTTTGCCGCCACTGCTTCGAACAGGTAGTGGAGGAATGCCTTTCAACCTACAACAAGGAAAAGGTATTATACGAAATAGAACAACTGGAGTTGGATCTGGGAAGCATCCCCGAGGAATATTTCTACCGGGAATTTCCTAGGCGACTGAAAGAGGTATTGCTGAAGGCGTTACCGACAGGGGGGCTCCAAAGGAAGAGCGAAACGGAGGAAAACGGAGGATCCCGGCTGGACAATCTGCTCTTCTACCTGGAATACGGCTACCCGAAAGCAGAATGGGCGGATGAAGATTTCAGCTTGTCGGAAGAATTAGGCTGGCTACTGTCCCACTCCGCACCGGAGCAGTATATCATCCGGATAGCTAGTCTCTGCTTAGAGAAGGAACACGTCTTTCACCGACTGCTCTGGCAGGCGGACAATGCGGACGTGCTTCTCCGCATCTATGCCGCGTCACTATCCGAACCCTCCGCCGGTCTGCATGGAAAACATCGCTTCCTAACCCGGTTGCTGGAGACAAGACCTGGTATTCCCGTACGTTTCATCCATGAAGCGACAGATGATGCCTCCCTGGGGGAAATGGCGGAACTGCTCGACAGCGTATCCGTCAAACAAATCATGGTAACGGAAGCAGAGGAGCACGCCGAGGTGGACTTGCCTCCCTATTGGCACTATCTGTATGAGTGGCTGATACGCTATTATCCCTATAACGGCATTGCTATGTTCGGTGGCAAGGCGGAGTTTACTAACCACCTGCATCATCGGCTGCTGATATTTATACGGAAACGTAACTACTCTTTCTACCTTTCAAAGGCGGAGTTGACCGTTAGCTTTCTTCTGGAAGTGTTTGGTCCGACTTATTATATTGATGTACTGAATACTATCTACTATCTCCAACCCTACCGTGCGGATGGTTCGCCTACGCATGATGGGTATTTCAGTCAGGAACTGTACCGCATCTTCTTGCAGTTGTCCCTACTACACCAACCAGCCGTAACAAAGGAAAACACTTTGTCCGTTGAAGATAAAGCATCGTCCGGTTTGAAAGATCCAACAGACATTATGGATATACTACAAGATGCTAAATGTAGCGATGCGGACAAACGAATGTTCATCCGCACAATCGTCAAAGAACAACCGGAGATACTCATCCAATGGCTCCGATTGGGAATAACCCCAAATATGACAGGAATAGCTATTGTAGCTGCTCTGATCGAGGTTGATACAATGAACTGTATGCTTGCCGCTCTTTCTTTTAACACCCTGCAAGCGGTAGAAGTGATGAGGAATTACCTGCGGCAACAATATTCAGAAGAAAGTGATTGGTTAAAAGGCATAACCGAAACTCAGTTGGAGCTTCTGCTCCGACAATCGGTACTGATGTGGATTCGGAAAGGATACTACCGGCTACCAAACAGATTCGACCAATTGTTGAATCTGTTTTATCAGGAATTGACAGGCAAGGAGGATGAAGCAATCGTTACCCGATTATCCGCCTCCCAGCCTTTGAAGGAAATAAAAGAAGGACTAGGTCTCGAACAGAGCGGAAGATGGAGTATTCAGAGACTACAAGAAATATTATCAGTGTCCGTCGTGACAGATGATATAAAACGCAAATTACTTGTCTGTTTTCTGGAACAATCGTCAAAGGATTACGCTGAAGCGGTACGACTGCTCCATGCATGTGGATTATCGAACTCCCTCTGCCGCCTGATAAGCCAACCGATATGGGAAGAAGTACTTCGACAGTCCACCGTCCGGCTGGTAGGACTCGAAAATACCGCCCTGTTATTGTCCCTCTTCGATGGATTGATGGCACACGAACGTGCTTTGTCTTCTTATTGGAAAGGAGGTTCAAAACCTTTGAAAGCTCGCCTACTTGTATGGTTGGTCGAAACGATACGGTTACAAGAGACACATAAGAAACCGGTAGTGGAATATATCCGTTCTTTATTCGCAGACCTTGTTGGCAGAGAAGAAATATCGGAGGTCATTCTTGCTCTTTGGCGAGAGATGGGACATACGGACTCTCCTGCCACAGAAGAAATCCTGCATCTGCTGGTGGATAATGAATCCCGGCAAATCCGGCTTATGAAAACCGATTACAAGGAATGGCTACGACAAGCGGAAAACGATTCAAATGCCGTTCAAATGCTGTTTAAAAGTCGTTGGAATACAGCGGATGACTTTATTGAATGGCTGGATGGCACTTCCATACCCTATGAGAATAAATCCGGTTTGTTACGACACACTATAACGGAACAACCGGCGAAGTGGATACACCTGCTCCGCGATTTGCCGCATGAGAGTCAATACATAACGGCAATCGCCGGATATGTACCTGCCCCGCTTATGCTACAGGGCATGGCGAAGACGGATTTCTACCAGACCTCCGTATTATCGCAGTTGATGGAGCAGCTGCAACATCAGGAGGAGGAATTGTCACGGATTGTCGGAAGCAGTCTTTCCCTGCCACTTGCACTCTCGAAAGCTCTGCTGCTTTACTTGCAGGACCGCGATACATCAGGCAGAACACTGACGGCTAACGAGATTGCAGGAAAGTTCCTTGCCTTCTTTTATTTCATACAAACCGGCAAAACAGATTATCACAATAATATATTATGGATATCATTTACCAATAAAATTATTTCAAATATGAGTAGTAGTGAAAACAACATGGCTTCAGACGATATAAACAAAATATTGTCGAATGCAAGCAACAGTGATGCGACATTCCAGCAATCTGTCAACTTCTTGATAGACCAACAACCGGAAAAGTTGCTGACTTGGTTAGAGAAGGATGCCAACCTGTCTGAAATAGAACGGATTGCTTTCGTTTCGGACCGGATAATGGCAAAGAGATGGACAGTCTGTTTGTCCGCTACAGCCGGATTCGAACAAGCCGGTGTGTTCCAACGATTGACTTCCTGGTTTCTTGATGGTCCTTCCGATAGGATATCTGTCACCGGATTTATCCGGGCGTTGCTGTCATGGGTTAAAGAAACGGACTGGAAAAGGCAGACACCGGATGAAATGGAAGCGTTTTTCTTTTCCCGTCTGTTCGGTAAATCCAATATCTCGTTACCTTTGGAGAAGATCGCGGACAACGGCCTACCGGAAGATACCCGAAAAAGATGGCTGCGCAATTACATGCGTTTCCAACCGGAAGAATTGCTGAAATATATACAAAAAACGGTATCGCAAAATATGTTGCCGCCGGATAAATGGATAGCATGGCTGGATATCGAAGACTGGCTGCGTCTGGCGGCAAGCCTTTCTCTTTCCGACGCAGAGCTTTTCCGGCAGATTCTGGAACACTTGTCAAAAAGGAATACATTTCAGAAGAGCGAATTGCGACAGGCATTGGCTACCTACATCATAAAGAGCCGTACGGATGAATGGATATATGGAAGTCCCGAAGAAACGGTCCGTTCATGGGTGCAGTCACTGCTGGAAAAGAAGGAAGTCGTAAAGGAGGAATTATTGCTGCAACTCTGTGAGACGTTGCAGCTGTCAAAGGACGGGAGAGTCGGAACGGACGAAGCGACAGAAACTCTGGAGTTCCTTCTGGTGGAAAATGCAGGCCTTTGCTTGCTCGCTCCCTGGTTCAGCCGACTGTTTGCCATGCTCGGCTATCTGGATGATGAACGGAAATCGCTCAGGAATACAGCTTTGAAAATTCGCGCCGTATTCCTACTTCAATATATCGTCTACGGAGAGGAACGGGAATACCGAGAAACAGAACTGGTCTTCAATCGGCTACTTGTCGGATTGCTCCAACATATACCGATCCCGAAACAGCTGCCTCTTACCAGTGAAGAAAAGCAGACCATCGACTCCATGGTGGCAGGCATAAAGGCTAACTGGCCAAGTATGGACGGCACATCGGTAAGGGGCTTCCGCCAGAGTTTCCTTGCCCGCAGTGGCACATTAGAACAGCAGGAGGAACGGTGGCTGCTTACGATGGAAGAAAAGACACATGACATCCTGCTTGAATCCATCCCGTGGAGCTTCAGGCAGATACACTTCCCGTGGCTAAAGAAATATGTACAGGTCATGTGGCGCGAGAAACAAAAATTCTAATAAATTGACGAAAAAAATATATATAAAATGGCAACTGAAAAAGTATATCAAGAGAAGACGGCACGCACCATCCAGCAGAAACTGGATGGTGGCGGCACATTGCAATTCGTGGATAACCGTCCGATGAACCCGGTCTTGCAACAGGTGGAAGAAGACGAAGAAGATACCCTGCAAGGCAAGTTCAATCAAGCTCTCCAGCGGGAAGAGGATGAAGAAGACATGCTTCAAGGTAAATTCGAACAGCCAGTCCAGCGCGAAGTAGATGAAGACGAAGCCGCCCTGCAAGGCTGGTTTGAAGCTCCCGTTCAGAAAAAGAATGAAACCGGCATGCCCGACCACTTGAAAGTCGGCGTGGAAGAACTTTCCGGCCTCGCGATGGATGATGTAAAGATACATTATAATTCGGACAAGCCGGCTACAGTACAGGCGCTCGCCTATACACAAGGTACGGACATCCATGTAGCTCCGGGACAGGAACAACACCTGCCCCATGAGGCATGGCACGTGGCCCAGCAGATGGCTGGCCGTGTGGAACCTACCACCGAAGTAGGCGGAATGCCGGTGAATGACAATGTCGCACTGGAACACGAAGCCGACGTGATGGGCGCAAAAGCGAACAGTCTTTAATGAAGAATTATGCGTGAGTATATTGAATGGTTCAACCAAGTATTAACTGTCGCCATCCTGCTTTACTTCCATCAGGAATCTGAGTACAAGCAGCTAAAGGATGTGTATCCGCCCCGAAACGGCTGGATGGAGGCGGTGACAGGACAAATGGACACCAATTTTGAAGAACGAATCGTTATCATGCTTGCCTTGATGCCCCATATCTGTCCGCAAATACTGGACATCTTCTTTGTGCAGAACAAGAACTTTGACCGCCAGTACACCGAGTTCGGCGGTTGGAAAGGTTTGTCGCACGGAGGATTCCTTCCTACGGGTGAAACCGCTTCATTCATCCTTGCCGGGGAGGACGTGGAGAAACGTAAGGAGGTTATCCATATGTTCTCAAAAAGCCACTGGTTCTACGGAAAAAATATCCTGCGGCTGGAAGGTGCAGGCGAAGGAGAGCCACTGCTCAGCAGCCAACTCCGTGTATCTGAGGAATTCCTGAGCCGCGTACAACTCGATGTAGAATATAAGCCCGATTATACCACCGGCTTCCCTGCCAAACGTATCACCACGGAACTGGACTGGGAAGATATGGTGCTGGACTACCAGGTGACGACTGAACTGGAAGAGATCAATACATGGATTTCTTCCGGTAAGACCATCATGGAAGACTGGGGGTTGTCGCGTATCCTGAAAGCCGGATATCGTTCGCTGTTTTACGGTCCTCCGGGTACAGGGAAAACACTCGCGGCGACATTGCTGGGTAAGAAGAATAATATGGATGTATACCGGATAGACCTATCCATGATCGTTTCCAAATATATCGGGGAAACGGAAAAGAATCTGGCTAAAGTGTTCGATCTCGCTGAAAACAGGAACTGGATTCTCTTCTTTGATGAAGCAGACGCCCTGTTTGGCAAACGTACTTCCACCAACACCTCCAATGACCGTCATGCCAATCAGGAAGTGGCTTATCTCTTACAGCGTATAGAAGACTTTCCCGGCATGGTCATTCTGGCAACAAACTTACGTTCGAACATCGACGAAGCATTCTCCCGCCGTTTCCAATCAGTGATTTACTTTCCAATGCCGACTGAAGAACTACGCGCTGAAATATGGCGAAAAATGCTGAAAGGTTGGCCGAAGGATGTAGACGAAGACCTGATTACCATGGCTGCCAGAACAGAACTTTCGGGAGGTTCGATAGCCAACGTAGTCAGACGGTGTGCATTAGCAACAGTAAATCAGAAAAATCAATCTCTGGATAAACTTATATTAAAAAATGCACTGCAAAAGGAAAAACTGAAATGATAAGAAGTAGGTATAAAAAGAAAAGCGTCGAGATGATAGTATCTCAACGCTTTTTATTTTTATGTGACCGCGACAGGATTCAAACCTGTAACCGGCTGATCCGTAGTCAGCTACTCTATTCAGTTGAGCTACGCGGCCAATCTTTATATTTCTGTTTAAACTTTAATTCGGATAGTGACCGCGACAGGATTCAAACCTGTAACCGGCTGATCCGTAGTCAGCTACTCTATTCAGTTGAGCTACGCGGCCAATCTTTATTTCTGTTTAAACTGTAATCTCGAATGGTGACCGCGACAGGATTCAAACCTGTAACCGGCTGATCCGTAGTCAGCTACTCTATTCAGTTGAGCTACGCGGCCATTGTTTCGTGATTGCGAGTGCAAAGGTAGTGTTTTCTTTTAAACTTGCAAGACTTTAGTACATCTTTTTTTCAATTTAATCTAACATTTTTGGATTGAAGATCAAGTAACCGATGTTCAGTCCGAAGTTGAAATTCTTTGCCGGATAACTATACCCATTGGCATACAGGCTGATAGAGGCAAAAGGTAACTGTAACACCAGGGCAGCCTCTCCCATGTACTTAAATGAATGAAGAAACTTGCCATAATAAGGAACTGCCATATAAGGATTGTCCGCATTAGTTTCTTTCTTTATTTCATATAAAGGAGCAAAGCCGTACAAGTCCAGACGGAAATGAAGTAATTTGCTAAACTTATAGATTGGTGAAATGCCTGCTGCAAAATACTGATTGGCCCGGAAAGCCTCATTGAAAACAATCTGGCTATGCGGCGTGGGCGTAAAAGCCGGAGCCTGCAATACCGATGCCGTATAGTTATTCATCAGGTTTTTGCTGGATATGACCAATTCTCCCTGGAATCCCAGATTGAAACGGTTACTTAATGTTTCATAGTGCTGCCACTCCCCTTTTAATTGAAGCCAACTGTAAACTTTCTTTCTGATTGACTGACTTTGGGATGTAGGAGACGGATCATAATTCTCAGTACCTGTAACATATTGAGCGATCAGGAACTGTTTCCGCCCGGCTATAGGATATTGTTTAGCATCCAGTGAATTCCGTTCTATACTCAGCGAACCGCTGAACAGATTGTACCAGCTATGATCGAATTTAGAATTAGGGAACAACATATTATTACTCTGAAAATAGTAATCATTCAATTGCCCGTATGCAAAACCGATTTCTGATTTTGCCCTGTTCAGGAACGGGAATCCCAGCTTTAGCTTCATATACAATTCTTTTTGTTTAATGAAGGCCGGTAACACATCTTCGTAAAACAGCGACTGACTTTCCTGATATCTTTTATCGGAATATACCCCCTGCCAGTTAAGATAGGTTGGAATCCTGGTCTGCAAATAGATTCGTCCGTTCAGCATAACTCCACTGAAAGAATTACCTACCTGAAAGTTAGAATTAACATCGGCGGCAAAACGGCCTAAATATTGATAACCCAATCCTAAAAACAATTGGTTTGCCTGATGCGATGAAATATTACCTCCGAAACCGACCGTTATTTCTTCTTTCATCTTTACATCCAGATAGAGGTCAAACTTTTTCTCCCTGCGATTGTAAACAGCATGGGGCATAATTTCCCGTATCTTCGAAGATGTGAGCATCTTGAAATAAGCCCGCTTAAATTCTTCCATCGAAAATTCATGATTCATATCACGATGCAGTTGTGCCTCGATATACTTACGCTGCGATTCGGAAACGCCGGTTACATATATATTTTGAAAGATCAGCGGCGGCAAACTTTCCTTATAAGCAACCCTGCGCATATTAACTTCCGTAAGCGGAACCCTGCGGGGCACTCTTTGCTTGATCGAGTCGATCATACTCATCGTACGTTTATAACCGATATCCATCAATTCCTTTGCTTTTTGGAAGTCCAGCAATGAAACAGTCGGGAAACTGAATTTAACCATCATGCCATCTTCTTCCGGAACATCATAATCCGTTTTCTGCATAATCATCGTTTCCAATTGATTATAAGCATTATTGGAAGGTTTGTTATTTCCTCCGGCAACAGTCGATCCGAAAATAAAATCAGGATGAAAAGCCTCTTTCATCGGTCCGACAGGGAAATTATCGTAAATACCGCCATCAAACAGAGGAATGCTGTCTTTCCAGATCGGTTGGAAAAAGAAAGGGAAAGTCATGGAAGCACGGACAGCATCTCCCAGATCTCCGTTCTTGAATATGATAGCCTTTTTATTATAGATGTCAGAACCGACACAACGGAACGGGACAAACAGATTGTCAAAATTCCATCCGGCTTTAGCGGTAGCCTGCGAGAACAATGCCATAAACGCCTGATTCATCTGGATCGGATTGATAAGGCTTTGCGGTAAAAAGTTGGCCTTGATTTGCAATGAATCGGTCATATCAATAGAAAAATGGCCGAACTCAGGAGTCGGGTCCGGTCTTTTAAAGTAATATTTATATTCATTTTCTACGGTACCGGTCTGCCAGTAACTAAATTCTTCTGATAACATTAATTCCAGCATCTCATCAGGAGAATATCCCATGGCATATAAACTACCTATAATGGAACCTATAGATGTACCGGTTATATAGTCAATAGGTATATCATTCTCCTCTAAGGCTTTAATGACTCCGATATGCGCAGCACCTTTAGCTCCTCCACCACTTAATACCAGTCCCACCTTTTGCGCATCGGCCGCTTGCAGGACGATCAGCAAAAAGGTTACCAGAACAGCTACTTTCTTCATACTTTACTTTCTCTCAGTTTACAACTTCAAATGTAAAATTATTTTCTCAGACTACAAGGTGTGTGGCAGGCTTATTGTGTTAAGATTTAGTGCTACAATAGCGAAAATATTATGAAATTCAGCAGCATTCAGAGATTAATTAAAATATAAATGATAAATTTGCCGAAAATGAAAGGGTAAGACAAATAAATATCACTCTATGAACATACTTGTATTGATGAATTCTATACTATCGATGCTGCCAACAGGAACCGCAGGATACTTGGTGCTTATTTTGGCCCTCTTTATCCTGGTTGTTTTGCTAGCAATCAAAAACAGGAAACTCGTTTGTGAAAAGAAACGGTATAAAGACCTATTGGACGATATGCAGGAAAACAACAAAGAAAAAGAAGCGTTGTTCAGCCTCGATATCTTAGAGAATCTGCCTTTTCCCCTTTTTGTAAAAAATATCGACGATGATTATAAATACGTATTCTGGAATAAGGAAGCAGAGTTACAATCCGGTACTCCCCGGGAAGAGATAGTTGGACTTTCTGACTTCGACATTTTTGGTCCTGAACGAGGAATGCGATACCGGAAAATAGATGAACAACTAGTCAAAGAAGGGAAAAATTACAGGGCCGAAGAAGATTACGTAACCCCGGATGGTGTTTTGCATAATACGATTGTAAATAAATCCATCATAGCCCATGGTCATAGTCATTTGCTGTTGGTTGCCCGTTGGGATATTACCCAAATGAAAGAGTACGAAAGGGAACTCATCAAAGCAAAAGAGAAATTGGAAGATGCAGCTAAAACCCAGAACATGGTGCTCGAAAGTATTAACTTCGGACTCATCTATATAGATAAAGAATACCGGGTTCAATGGGAATCTACCACAAACTTGCATAAAATAGCCAAAGGCCGGCGTTATACCCCGGGAAAGGTCTGCTACGAAACAGTCAGGGGAAGAACGGAACCTTGTCCCCGTTGCGCTCTCAGTGAAGCTATAACAAAAGGAGAATCGGTCCGCCACGAATTTACCGAAGGAGACATAACGGTAGAGATCAGTGCCATCCCTCTTTTTGACCATACAGATACCAACATTGTTGGCGGACTAATGAAGGTCGAAGATATATCCGATAAAAAAAGGATAGAACATTTGATGTTTGAGGTGAAAAGAGCAGATGAAGCCAACCGTTTGAAATCGGCTTTCCTGGCAAATATGAGCCATGAAATCCGGACTCCCCTCAATGCAATCGTCGGCTTTTCCAACTTACTGGCAGAGACAGATGATCCTGTAGAGAAACAAGAGTTTATTCATATCATATCGACAAACAACGAACTCTTGCTTCAATTGATCAACGATATTATCGATATGGCGAAGATCGAATCCGGCTCCCTGGATTTTACCTATTCTCAGATTGATATTAATGAATTAATGGAAGAAATTTGCAGCCAGATGATTTTAAAGAACAAATCCGAAGCTGTCAGCATTTCATTTGACGAGAAATTGCCTCAATGCCTGATTTACACAGACCGTAACCGGCTGATGCAAGTCATGATCAACTTCCTGACAAATGCCCTGAAGTTTACACCTGAAGGGGCTGTCTCTTTTGGGTATACGATCGAAGAATCAGGCAAAGCCATTCGTTTTTATGTAAAAGATACCGGAATAGGTATACCTCAGGATAAGAAAGATAAGATTTTCGACCGCTTTGTCAAACTGAATACATTCGCCCAGGGAACAGGTTTGGGGCTTCCTATCTGCGCCATGATTGCCGAAAAGTTCGGAGGAAGCATCGGAGTGGAATCAGAAGAAGGCAAAGGCTCTCTGTTCTGGTTAAGCATTCCAATGAAAGAATCTGAAGAAACCTAAAGTATTCCAAAGGCTGTGAACAAAAAAGGTGTTGGTATGTTTTCTTTTTCATACTTTTGCAACCTAAAATAAAGAACAGTCAATGTTTAAACATTTAATCGCTTTTACAGGAGTACTCCTGTTTGTCTCTGTTTTGCCGGGAAAGGCACAGAACTTAACGCCGAACGACACTGTCTCAAAAGAGGTTGTTATTGTTGATGGGCAACAGCTTAACGAAAAGCAATTGCAACGTTATTACCGTCAGTTACGCAAAGATTCCATCAGGGCCTATAAAAAGATCTGGTGGTCTGTCCTGGGTGGTCCGTCCTATACTCCGGAAGCATCGCTAGGTGTCGGAGGTGCCGTACTGGCCAGTTTCAGGATGAACAAAAACGATACGATTTCGCAGCGTTCTTTCCTTCCGGCAGGAATCAACCTCTCAATAAACGGTACGATCGTGGTGGCAGGAGCCGGAACTTTCTTCTTTAACCAGAATAAGTTCCGTATTTATGCCAGCTACGGATACAGGAACGAACCGGCCCATTATTACGGCAAAGGCTATGAAACCATTGAACATGTAGACAGAAGCGACTCGACAACCCGCTACCATAGAAGTTATTTCCAGATATATCCCCGTTTTGTCTGGGAAGTCCGTCCGCATTTTTACTTGGGAGGACTGTTCGATATCAACTTTACAAATGCATCGGATATAAATCTGGTGATGGAGCAAGACTACTATTTCAATCAGTTCAAACGGAAATACCTGAACGTGGGAATCGGAGGCTTGATTCAATACGACACAAGAAACGATGTCGCCACCCCCACAAAAGGAGTCTTGTTAAGCGGGAATATGAAAGCATTCGGAAAATATCTTGGAGGTGCCTATAACTACGAAATACTGGAACTTGAATACCGGCATTTTGTGAATGTATTCCGCCCGAGAAGTACCCTGGCATGGATCGCTAAAAGCCAGATAGGCATGGGAGATGTCCCCTACTCCGAATTACCTTCTTTCGGTTCGCCCTTCGACCTGCGCGGATATTACTGGGGTAAATACCGGGATAAATCCATGGCCTATGGCATATTGGAATACCGCCATATGTTCGGCTCACCGGAAAAATACAAAAGCGGAAACTTCTGGGCTAAATGCGGTTTTGTTGCCTGGATGGGAACCGGAACAATCGGTGACACTCCGTTCGACTGGGATAAATGGAAGCTGAATTTCGGTGCCGGATTACGTGTGCAAATGCAACCGGGCAAGAACTTCAGACTCGACATCGGTAAAGAGCCGGGACTGGATGGAGTTCAGGTTTATATGAACATGACAGAGGCTTTTTAACCGAATCTTCATTTTAGTCTTAGTAGGCTATTTGTCAATCGATTACAGTTTCCTCGTAATTCCCTCGTTTGGAAACTGTAGTTCCCTTACTAGGAAACCAGCGTTTCCTGCTTAGGAAATTCTGAGGGAACTGCATAAAAAAACATCCGCCGTCATTAGTTAGAGTAAATGACGACGGATGTTTTTTATTTCGGTTCGCAAGTGTGTTCGTTAAAACGATAGCTTCATCGAGAAGCGTACACCTTTTGTCTGAATACCCGGATTATCGCGGTAGGTCAAACGCCAGACATAATCGAGACGAAGGAACTTAAAGATATTCTCAATACCTACTCCGGCTTCCATATAAGGCGTATTACCCAATGTATAAGAACCTTCCGGGAACAGATACAAATCTTTGCCACCATAGTAAGGATTATTCTTATCGGTCAGATGACCATACATTCCACGGAATGAAAGAACCTCTCTCCATTTCAGTTTCTTTATCAGGGGAAGACGGTTCAAAAGAAGTCCGTTCATAAAATAAGTAACGTCCCAGGATGCATACTCGTCGCTGATGAACTCCATCGCATTCATATTGGTGTATGATTCAGGCTGGATTGTATAGGATAAGTTCGCGTTCGGCAATATCAATAACGGATAAGGAACTTTGTCCCACACCTTACCTGCTTTACCGATAATATCAAGATATCCGAAGGCCGAGAACCAGAAACGTTTCTGAATACCCAGGTCTGTACGGTTATAGGTATAGTCAGCACCTAACACCCCTTTTCTGGCAGTAATATGGTTCAATGTAATTACCGGAGCATCGAAAGTAATAGGATAACGATAGTTACGGGTCTGATAGAATTTCTCGTTCGGGGCATAACGGAATTTGAATTCCAGCTCCGTCATCGAGTAAGACTTTATAGGAGTAATGCGGCCATCTTCCTCTATCCGGTCGAAAACGGCATAGTCTGTCGAATATTCCTTTTTATTACGTAAAACCGCACCGTAAGCGATACCATTATAATGTTCGCGGTAATAAGTCAGTTCGGCATTTCTCAGATAAGTTGCACGGGTATCTCTCTGACGTTTCCAGGCCAGGAAGATATTATCTTTGTTGGTGTACATATATTGCTGTCCCAACTGGTTGATATCGTAAAGATATTCCAGACGGATAGAATTAACCGGAAATTCTTTACGGTATTCCTTCTTGTCATTGAATGAATACTCTATCAAGGCATCATACTTGATTTTCCGGTCTGTTGTACCATAAGCGGCATATCCTTCCAGGAATAATCTTTTACTGAAAGCAGTAGTAGTAGTTCCTCCGACACGGAAACGGGCTCCTTCGATCGCGTTACCACTGATAAAGGTATTGGCTGGTCCGAATTCGAATTTATTTTTAGCGGGGTCAGTGCTGGTTCCTATGTAACCGGAAGTCAGGATTGTAACAATTTTTTCTGTTACATAGAAAATAGGAACCGAACGTAACTTTTCCATCAATTTTTCAACCGTATTCTGTTTTCGTTTACCGGCTTCTTCCGGACGGTTCAAATCCCAGAAATCTTCTGTCTGCTTATAGGCGTTCTGCAATGTGATAATCGGAGCGCTCTCCTTAAATATCTCATCGCTTTCGGGCGGAAGGAAAGAATGGTTGCTGTATATGTTCAACCTTCGGGCATACATTCCCTTCGATTTTTCCGTCAGCTTGAAATCGACATTTATATCATCTTTGGTAATAATACGTGTACCATCTTCCGTCTTTTCGAATGTCTGCTCAATAGTCATTCCGCTGACGAAGTTCAGGTTGATGTTTTTAGGAACATTCAGGATTGCTTTCTTAACGAAATAAGTCGAATCGAGCGTAACGAAAAGATGTCCGGTAAATCCGAAACCTTCAGAAACGAAAGGAACGAATCCCAGGTCTACACATTTCTGTCCGTTCACATCCAGGGTGTCAAGTAAATAATACTTATAAAAGTTCGGCCCCATGCTAGACAACGGGCTTACAAAACGTTGCAGGAAAAGAGGAATATCATTCTTGAAGATATCCACCTCACGGAACACCTCTCCCAGAAACTGCTGCATACCATCCCGTGAAAATATTTCATCTACACCGGCCGCCTTTGCTCCCAGCACGACTCTTTTTTCTACTTTAGGATCTTTCCGATAGAAAATGCCTTCCACCTTTTCTTTCTCCGACACTGGCAAAATGGTCTTTCCGACATCCAGCGTATCGATATAATCGATCAGAAAATCGAATTTCCCGCCCTTACCATTCTCTTTTTTAGGTTTCGGCTGATAATCGTTCATCGCGAAAACCATCTTTTCATATTGGCTGTAACTGAAATAATCATGATTACGGGGATCATTACTTTCGCGAGATTCGATAACCTTCTTGACAAAAGCCACGGCTGGATTTTCTTTCTTGCTGTACTTCTCTTTCTTCGGCTTTACAATGACTTCACCCAAATCAATACTGGAAGGGGCCAAAGGTATTTTAAAATAATTCTTTTTACCTATAGCCACTTTCAGTTCTTTTTCGGTATATCCCAGATATGAAACGGACAGAGTCCGTGCATTGGACGAGGTAGTCAACGTAAACTTACCGTCATCATCAGTCGTTGTCCCGATAGTTGTACCTTTCAGTATAACTGAAACATATGGTAACGTTTCTCCTGTAATAGAGTCCGTTACTATTCCACTTATTATAGTGTTCTGGGCTTTTGATGCAAATGCAACCAAAACAAGTGCCAGAATAAAAACAATCTTTTTCCCCATTATTTTATTAACTCCCTCGTTAAACTCCGCAAAATTATAACAGATTCTTTTTTATGAATGTTCCAAATTGAACCGATTATATTCCAATTGACAACAAATCTCACTTAAAAGACCCAAAATAGATGTTTTAAAATGAATTTATACTACTAATAACAAAATTCCTTCTTTCCGTAACGGGAAGTTTCGGGACTTCAATCAATGTATATCCTGCATCTTTGTAGACATCTTTCATTACATAATATGTATCTATCGCTTCATTAAATGATTGTTTACGTTCTTTATCCGTATGATATATATTTTCCCAGGGAGGAAGTATGAATACCTGCCTGTTATACCTGTATTTATCGACAGCCAATTCTATTTCTTTCCGGTCGGTTAACCCAATCAACCTTGCATATGCCAGTGTATCAGGGATTCCTCTGTCAAAAAATAATATGCCTTCATTTTCTTTATGAGCCAGATATGATTCAACAGAACGTTCCAGCATCATACTGGTATATAAAACGGTATCTTTCCAGGGCAATGCGTCTCCACCCTGTTGCTGTTGTTCTTTGATAATATCCCGTGCTACTTCTTTTACTGTTTGATATCCAACTATTTTAAGTTCTTCAATTAATGATGTTTTACCCGTTCCTGGTCCACCGGTAATAACATACAAGCCTGTTTTTATCAACATGATTTGTCTTTTTATGACTATTATGCCAAAAGGAAATACAACCCGGAAGAAAAGCTGTTATAACCGGAATTGTAGATGCAAATATACTGGATTATTTTTTTAAACCTATCAATTCACTCTTAAATTTAACATTTCACTTTTGTTTTCTCTTATCAATCTTTCTACCTTTGTACACGAAAAGGGGTGCCATACTGTAAACGGGCTGAGATTATACCCTGTGAACCTGATGCGGGTAATGCCGCCGTAGGAAAGACAGACAAGGCTTTTCCCTCCTTTCGTGTGTAAATATGAAAACAGATACATTATATCGTTATCCGACTGCGTTAACCATTGCTGGTTCCGACAGCGGCGGAGGAGCCGGGATACAGGCAGATATTAAAACATTCTCAGCATTGGGAGTTTACGGAGCTTCCGTAATCACCTCCATTACGGCCCAAAACACACAAGGTGTCAGAGGCATACAAGCCATCTCTCCGGAAGTCTTGAAAGGCCAGTTGGATGCGGTTTTTGAAGATATTACCATCGATGCAGTCAAAATAGGAATGCTGCATAATAAAACGGCGGCAGAAATCGTCGTAAATGCAATCGATACTTATTCACCGTCGCGTATTATCCTGGACCCAGTGATGATTTCGACCAGCGGTAATAAATTATTGCAGGATGATGCCATAGACATAATTGTCCGGGAACTGTTCAAACGGACATCGCTGGTCACTCCCAACATCGACGAAGCTGAATTCTTGTCCGGAATGAAGATAACTTCCGAAAAAGAGATGTGCCAGGCGGCAGAGAAGTTGCTGTCTTTAGGTTGCCGTGCCGTATTAATGAAGGGAGGGCATTTAAAAGGAAAAGAGATGACTGATATATTATATGTATCGGAGGCTTCCCCTCTCCGGCTTTCGGCGGAAACTGTAATTACGACCAACGGCCACGGCACCGGTTGTACGTTGTCTTCTGCTATTGCCGCTTATCAGGCTTTGGGTAAGAGCCTGCCGGATGCCGTCAGACTGGCTAAAGAGTATATAACAAAAGCGATTACTGAAGGCAAAGATGTACGGACAGGACACGGGCATGGTCCCCTGAACCATTTCTTTGCTCCGGTTCCTTTAGTAAAAACAGAGATAAAAGGATAGTATGAAGCTGTTCGTAATCACAACTCCTTTCTTTTTTGAAGGGGAAAGCCGGATAATAACCCATTTGTTCAGGGAAGGAATGCAGCGTTTACATCTGCGGAAACCCCAAAGCGACATCGACAGGTTTCGTCTCTTACTGGACGCTATCCCTGCCGAATATCATTCACGGATTGTGTTGCACGAGCATTTCGAACTCACAACCGGATACCGGTTGGCCGGCATCCATTTGAACAGCCGGAATAATACCCTGCCGGAAGGTTTTGCCGGAAGCATAAGCCGTTCGTGCCATTCCTTGCAGGAAGTGCAGGATAACAAACAGTTGGATTATGTATTTCTGAGCCCCATCTTTCAAAGTATATCCAAAGAGGGATACGGAAACGGCTTTCCGATGGAGAGATTACGGGAGGCGGCTGCTTCGGGCATAATCAACGAAAAGGTAATTGCCCTGGGTGGAATAGAAGAAAAGAACATTCCGCTGATTGCCTCCTTACATTTCGGTGGAGCTGCCATTCTGGGAGCTTTGTGGGGCAAGGCCCCTTCTGTAATAAACGAGACATCTATAATAAAACGATACAAACAACTGGATATATGGCAATAGAATATCATTTGCGCAAGCACGAAGATAAAGGACAATTTATTCCACAGGGCAGTGGTGAACGCCTGATGTTTATAACCCACGGTACTTCTAAATACACGGAACGGGAAGAAGTCAAAATGGTTCTTGACGGCGGTTGTTCATGGGTACAGCTACGGATGAAAGGAAACATGAATATTTTTACAGCCAGGGAAATCGGGCAACTAATCAATGAGCATACAAACAAATGCATCTATTGTATAAACGATAATGCACGGATTGCTTTGAGATGCGGGGCGAACGCTGTTCACCTGGGGAAAGAAGATATATCAGTATCCGCCGCATGGGAAATGGCAAAAGAGCAGTTATTTCCGGGCGAAACCTTCTATATCGGCGCCACTGCCAATACCTTTGAGGATATCGAGCATGCTGTCGGACAAGGAGCTTCCTATATCGGCCTGGGGCCTTTCCGTTATACGGAAACGAAAAAGAAACTCAGTCCCGTTCTCGGTCTGGAAGGATACAGAAAAATAGTGCAGCAATGTAAGGAGGCTGGCTATAAAATTCCGATATTTGCAATCGGAGGAATCTGCCTGGAAGATGTTACCCCGTTAATGGAGACCGGAATTACCGGAATAGCCGTATCGGGAGCGATTATCCATGCAGAAGACCCCGTAGAAGAGACCCGTCGTTTTATTAATGAGATAAATAAATATTAAACATACTGTAATGGCAAGCAAGAAAAACATGCGTATTACCTATCCCGCATCGGAAAAGATATATATCCCGGGCGAAATCAACAAGATAAAAGTGGGTATGCGTAAAATCAAACTTCTGGATACCGTCACTATCGACGAAAACGGAGAGCAAGTTTTCAAGAAAAACAATCCGGTGATTGTCTATGACACAAGCGGTCCCTTTTCCGACCCTAAAATAAATATCGATATAAATGCCGGTATTCCCCGTGTCCGCGAAGAATGGTGTTCGAAACGTAAGGATATCGAACAACTGAGCGAGTTGTCTTCCGAATATGGCCGTGCCCGTCTGGAAGATAAAAGTCTGGACGAGATACGTTTCCCGAAGCGTCACCTTCCCTACCGTGCCAAAGAAGGTAAGAATATCACCCAGATGTATTATGCCAAACGGCGTATCATTACTCCGGAAATGGAATATGTGGCCATACGTGAAAACCAGCAAATCGAAGCCCTGGGACTGAAATCTTATATCACTCCCGACTTTGTCCGTAAAGAAATTGCTGCCGGACGTGCCATCATACCGTCCAACATCAACCATCCGGAGGCGGAACCGATGATTATCGGTAAGAAGTTTTTGGTGAAAATAAATACCAATATCGGTAATTCAGCATTGTCTTCCGGTATCAGTGAAGAGATTGAAAAAGCGGTGTGGAGTTGTAAATGGGGTGGCGATACCCTGATGGACCTTTCGACGGGTGACAATATTCACGAGACACGTGAATGGATTATCCGTAACTGTCCGGTTCCGATGGGAACAGTTCCTATTTACCAGGCTTTGGAGAAAGTGAACGGAAATGTGGAAGATTTGAACTGGGAAGTATATCGCGATACATTGATTGAACAGGCTGAACAGGGTGTGGACTATTTCACCATTCATGCCGGACTATTGAAAAAACATATCGATTTGACAGCGACCCGCTTATCAGGTATTGTTTCGCGTGGTGGTTCCATTATGGCTAAATGGATGCAGCTGCATAATGAAGAAAACTTCCTGTATACCCATTTTGCAGAAATATGCGATATCCTGAGCAGATATGACGTTGCTGTGTCTATCGGCGACGGTCTTCGTCCCGGTTCCATCTATGATGCCAACGATGCAGCGCAGTTTGCCGAACTGCATGCGATGGGTGTATTGACAAAGATTGCCTGGGAGAAATTCGTTCAGGTTATTATCGAAGGTCCGGGTCATGTCCCGATGAACAAGATTCATGAGAACATGAAAGAACAGCAATATGCCTGCCACGGTGCCCCGTTCTATACATTAGGCCCGTTGACAACGGATATCGCCCCGGGATACGACCATATCACATCGGCTATCGGTGCCGCACAAATTGCCTGGTATGGCACAGCTATGATTTGCTATGTAACCCCGAAAGAACACCTGGGATTGCCAAACAAAGAAGATGTACGCAACGGAGTGGTTGCCTATAAGATAGCCGCCCATGCCGCCGACCTGGCAAAAGGACATCCCGGAGCACAGGTCCGTGACAACGCATTAAGTAAGGCACGTTTTGATTTCCGTTGGAAAGACCAGTTCAACCTGTCACTCGACCCGGAACGGGCTTTGCAATATTATAAGGAAAGCGCTGTTACCGACGGGGAATATTGTACGATGTGCGGTCCGAACTTCTGCGCCATGCGTTTAAGCAAAGACCTGCATAAGGAATGTAAAGAATAAAACTGTTATAGGGCGGCTGTCAGGGCCGTCCCTATTAACCTTTCAGCCAAAGCATATCCTTCATTATATAACGCTTCCAGCTTTTCCAGATTATTTTCTGTTCGCGTCACCTCTATTTTGTTTTCAGGACGAATCACGAATGCTTTACCTTCGGCTTCCAGTTGGTCGATATAATCGAGTACTTCATTATAACGTTTATACCTCAGTTTGAGCTGTTCCCGTATGGCCGGATATTTTTTATAGATGAATCCCGGCAGATAAAAGTTTTTATCCTTTTTACGGTATCCTTTATTTCTTGTGAGGATTATCACATTCTTCCGGAAACCGTCATCAATAGCCCTCTGGATAGGAATGGCATCACAAACTCCGCCATCGACCATCGGGACGCCGTCCACATAGGCAACCGGACAAAGAACCGGCAATGTGCAGGAGGCACAACAAATATCTACCAGCCTGTTTTTATCTTTCTTCTCTTCGAAATATTCCGCCTTCCCGGTCAGACAGTTACTGGTAACCATCACGAAACGTTCTTTCGATTTAAAATAAGTATCGTAATCCAGCGGATAGTATTTATCAGGATAAACATAGAATAAATATTCCATATCGATATATCCCTTGCCGCGCAGGAAATGGCGGAGACCGATATAATTATACTTTTTCAATAAATCTATATTGCCGAAACGCGAACGTCCTCTCTGCCGGGACGCATAAGATATGCCGTTACTGGCGCCAGCCGATACCCCTATCGTATAAGGGAACCAGATATTGTGGTCCATAAAACAGTCCAATACTCCGACCGTAAACGTGGCACGCATCCCTCCGCCTTCCAATACAAGTCCTGTCTGATTATCTATTATCATAATTATTAAATTTAAAAAGCCATTGCCTGGCTCACACCGGACAATGGCCACAAAAATATAATAAATCAGCGATAAAAAAATAGTCTGTTTACAGAATAACTTCGTTCACTAAAGGACGGTTTTGACGGAAATCCTCGATGTTCTGCAAGGTCGTTTCCGCAATATTATGCATTGCCTCCTTGGTAAAGAAGGCTTGATGAGAGGTGACAATCACATTATTGAAAGACAATAGACGCGCCAGCACATCGTCGTCAATAATTTTGTCGGATTTATCTTCATAGAAGTAATCTCCTTCCTCTTCATACACATCCAGTCCGGCTGCCGCAATCTTCTTTTCTTTCAATCCTTCAATCAGGGCATTCGTATGAATTAACTGCCCACGGCCGGTATTGATAATCATTACGCCGTCTTTCATCTTAGCGATTGAATCATCGTTAATGATATAACGGGTCTGCTCCGTCAGCGGGCAGTGAAGCGAGATAATGTCCGAACTTTTATATAATTCATCCAGCGTCGTATAAGTAATTCCTTCCTCTTCTGCGAATTTATAATCCGGATAAACATCGTAAGCAAGGATATGCATACCCAGTCCTTTCAATATCCGTATCAATATCTTGGCAATCTTTCCGGTACCGATAATACCGACAGTCTTGCCGTGCATGTCGAATCCCATCAAGCCGTTCAACGAGAAATTACCATCACGTGTCCGCCAATAAGCACGATGGATTTTCCTGTTTAACGAAAGCATCAGAGCCAACGAATATTCGGCTACGGCGTAAGGAGAATAAGCCGGCACACGGACAACCGGAAGTTTACCTTTAGCCGCTTCCAGGTCTACATTATTAAAACCGGCACAACGTAAAGCCAACAGTTTGACCCCGTTATCGGCCATCGCATCTATAACAGCCACATCGGCCGTATCATTCACAAAGATGCAGACAGCATCGGCACCCTGCGTCAGGACAACGTTATTCGGATTAAGGTGCCCCTTAAAGTACTTGATATCGTAATTATACTTTTCATTTACTTTATCGAAAGAAGCTATATCGTATGGTTTAGCTCCAAAAAATGCAATCTTGTATGACATATTATTTGTTTTTTATTAAAACAGATTAAACATATCGAATGTTGAGAAAAAGCATTATTTCTACTTTGCTAAAGAACCTTCGGCATTGATTTTGGGAGAATGTATCTTCCTTGCCAGCATAATCCCCAAACCGAAACATGTCCGGTATTGCTTTGACGGATTACAGTTAAAACCATATTATACTGAATTTTATAACGTAATTATAAATCGTCTCATCGACCGCGGACTGATAACTCCCGAAGAAGCGGAAGGAGTACGTCCCGAAGACCTGAAAATAACAGGGCCGGCTAAATATTACTTAGCCGGCCCGGATGAAAAGCCTCTATAGCCTTCTTAATGTCTTTATTTTCTTCGCGTTTCTTATTCTTCAGGTTGTTGCTTATTACACTCTTGCTTTTTTTGTTCGGCTTTACGCTCTCTTTTATTTTCCCGCCAAACAAAATACAGGCCAATGAGAACCATCCCTAACGCTGTGATATATACATATATATTCATAATTAATTCTCCTTTTCTTTATTATCCAAAGTCTATGATAACATTTGTCCCTTTATTCAGTTCCGAATCAATCGTAACTTTAGCCCCATAGGTCGTCAGTATACGCAATGACAAACTAAGCCCGATGCCATGTCCGGAAAACTCTCGGGTATTGGAGGCACGGTAGAAAGGCTGGTAGACACGCTCCAATTCTTCCACCGGGATGCCAATTCCCGTATCTTTTATTTCGAGGACCGACCCCATCAAACGCATCTCGACCGATTCTTCCCCTGAATATTTACAGGCATTATTCAGTATATTACTGATGGCTATCTTTAATAAATGAGGGTTTGCCGTCAGGCAGAAGGCAAAAGTATCTGTCGTGAACTTGATACGGTTACCGACAAACTGCATCAGGAAATCGGCCAGCATAATAGTCTCGGTCGCATTTTTAAGTATCTCTTTATCCCCGTGCGAGAGGAAGAGTAAATGCTTCATCAACTGTATGATACGCTTGTTTTCCGAAGCGATACGTTTCAATGCGGACTGGTATTCTGCCGGAGTACGTTCCTTTAGCAAACTAATCTCACACTCTCCCTGTATAGCAGTAAGCGGATTGTTCAGTTCATGCGAGGCATTACTGATAAACGCCTTCTCACTTTGATAAGCAGCATCGATACGGTCGACCATGCGGATTGCATAGAGCTTTCCGACAAAATAAATCAGTACCGCACTTATAACAATCAAAGCCAGCAGCAACCAACCGATACGCTGCTGGATATCTCCGCCATACTGGTTGTTGGAGATAACAAGGACAATAAAATTACCCTCGTTATCCGGATAATAAAGTGCTGCTCCCACCTTCTCCTTTTCATGGAAAGTGATTACCTCGCCCTTATATAACCGTTCAATCTCTTTTTCCGTCAGATAACGGACCAACGTTACATGCGTCTCCGCCACACTGTCCGCATTCAGTAATATCTCGGTGGCAACGGGTAAAGTCTCTTCATACCGTTTTTGTATCCGGGCATAACTTTCCTCGTCCACTTCATCCTTCTCCCAATGTTTTTCGGCTGTTGCATAGGCCTTTTCCGTCAGATAAGAATAATAGAGGCGGCTGATATAGTTTGTCGCAATAAAATAAAAGGCAACCGTGACAAGCGCAATGATACCCACCGTCATCGCCGTATAGAAGAAGGCTATCTTATTCCCTGTTTTCATGCTTCCATCATATAACCGATACCTACAACGGTACGAATCAGCTTATGGTCGAAGTCCTTGTCTATCTTACTGCGAAGGTAATTCACATAGACATCGACTACATTTGTATTAGTATCGAAATCTTTATCCCATACATGCTTCAAAAGGGTGAGGCGATTCAAGGCCGTACCCTGATTCAGTATGAAATATTCCAGCAAGCGGTATTCCTTGACCGTGAGGTCTATCGGCGTACCGTTACGAAACGCCCGGTGGCTGGTCGGGTCGAGACTCAGGTCGCCACAGCGCAAGGAAGCCGTGGCAGTCTCCGTTCCAATCCGCCGCAGAAGAGCTTTGATACGTGCTTCCAGTTCCTGAAAACTAAAAGGTTTGACCAGGTAATCGTCTGCACCGGCATCGAGACCGTTAACAATATCGTCTGTCGTACCCAACGCCGTCAACATAATCACAGGCGACTGGTATCCGTACAACTGGCGGTATTGGCGGCACAATTGCAACCCGTTCATCCGGGGCATGATTATATCCAGTATCAAAAACTGGAAGTTCTCTTTCTGCAACAACTCCCAACCCGCCATACCGTCATAAGCCACGCTTACTTCATGACCGAACTCCTGCAACCCCCTCTCTATGAAAGAGGCGATATTCACTTCATCTTCTACCAATAATATCTTAGCCATCTGATTTGCCATTTATGTCGTTCAGATTACAAATATACGATTTACAATCTACGCTGTAATAACTTTCCATCTTTATCATACAGCATCCGGCAGTAAAAGGCTTCCACCATAAGTGGGAAGACAAAGAGCGTGAAGAAAGTAGCCCCTATCAGTCCGCCGATGATGACGATGGCTAACGGGCGTTGGCTTTCCGAGCCGATACCGTGGCTGAGGGCGGCGGGCATCAGTCCGATAGCTGCCATCGAAGCCGTCATGAGCACGGAGCGGACACGGTCTTTCACACTTTGTTTTACAGCCAACGGCAAAGGTGTACGATTTTTCAAGTTACCTTTTATATCGGAAATCATGATAACCCCGTTCTGGATACAGATACCAAACAGCGCAATAAAACCGATACCTGCCGAAATCGAAAAGTTGAAGCGGGTAAGCAGGAGAGCGACAATCCCTCCCACAGCCGCATAGGGTACATTCAACAGCACTAATCCGGCATCGCGGGCATTGCCGAACAGCACGAACAGGATGACGAAGATGATGGCAATACTCACCGGAACCACCTGTGCCAGTCGTTTCGTAGCACGCTGCTGGTTCTCAAAATCCCCCGTCCATTTCAGGGTATAACCTTCCGGTAGCTTCACCTGCCGGTCGACTTTTTGCTGTGCTTCGGCTACTGCCGTACCCATATCGCGGCCACGGACGGAGAATTTAACGGCACAGAAACGGGCATGGTTATCGCGATAGATAATCAGCGGGCCGGTTATCGTATGGATGTCGGCTAACTCTTTGATGGGCACCATCGTCCCGTCGCGGGCCGGAACCAATATTTTTCCTATCTCGTCCTCGCTCCGGCGGAAGGCTGATTCGTAGCGCACCATGATATTAAATTTCCGTTCGTCTTCGTAAAGCAACGAGGCGCTCTTGCCCCCTATCGCCATCTCGATAATGGACTGCACATCTTCTTTTGCCACTCCGTAACGGGCCAGACGCGATTCGTCGAGTTCGATACGCAGTTCCGGTTGCCCGATATTGCGTATGACTCCCAGGTCTTCGATGCCTTCGACGGTTTCCAGGACTTTAAAGACTTCGACGGCTTTCTTTTCCGACTCGTACAAGTCTTTACCGAACACTTTCACTGCAATCGAACCTTTCACGCCACTGGCAGCTTCTTCCACATTATCGGTGATAGGTTGGGAGAAGTTGAAGTCTACGCCCGGATAGATAGCGAGGTCGTCCTCCATCTTCTCAATCAATCCCGCCTTAGTCAATTTGCTGGCCCACTCCTTTTCAGGATAAATGTCTACATGAAACTCGATATTGTAGAAGCCTGTCGCATCCGTTCCGTCGTTGGGACGGCCCGTTTGCGAAAGCACCTGCCGTACTTCGGGATACGACGCCAGTTCGCGGCGCATCCGGTTTGCCAGCTTAACGGACTCATCCAGGGAAATACTCTGCGGCAAGGTGGCACGGATATAAATAGAACCTTCGTTCAGCTGCGGAAGAAACTCAGTCCCCAGCAAAGTAAAACACCACAAACCAACGGCAGCCACCAGCGAAGCGATACCGATAGTTGTCTTCTTATGTGCATGGCAACGGTCAAATATAGAAACAGATACCCGGTTTATCCACGCCAGAAACGGATTATGCCTTTCACGCACATTCCTTTTCAACAGCATCGAAGAAAGCACCGGGACTAATGTCAACGTAAATATCAAAGCCCCCAGCAAGGCAAACCCGAGCGTATATGCCAGCGGACTGAACATCTTCCCTTCCACCTTCTGAAAAGCGAATATCGGAACCAGTGCCGTAATAATGATTAGCTTGGAGAAGAACACCGCCTTCGCCCTGTCTTTGGCCGTCTGGCGAATCAGTCCCATCTTGCTCATCACATTGAAGGCAGGCATTCCCACCTCACGCGCCTTCCGGTCGAGAGCCACAAACAACCCTTCCACCATCACGACCGCCCCGTCGATAATGATACCGAAGTCGATCGCCCCCATCGAAAGCAGGTTTGCACTCATTCCCATCGCCCGGAGACAGATAAAGGCGAAGAGCAGCGCCAACGGGATAATAATGGATACAATCACCGTTGTACGCCAGTCTGCCATAAAAATCAACACAATGAAAGTTACCAGCAAAATACCTTCGGCCAGGTTATGCGTCACTGTCCGTACCGCCAGGTCCACCAGGTCCTCACGGTCGTAGAACGACACAATCCGCACATCTTCCGGCAACGCATTTTCCTGTATGTCCGCTATCTTTTCTTTCAGGGCGGCAATCACTTCGCCCGGATTCTCTCCTTTCCGCATGACGACAATCCCCTGCACGACATCGTCTTCTTCCATGCGTCCCACCTGTCCCAACCGGGGCAAACTCGATTCGTGGACGTTTGCCAGATGTTTCACCAGGATAGGTGTGCCGTTGATGTTCTTGACTACGATATTCTCAATCTCCTTCGTATCGTTAATCAGTCCGATGCCGCGTACCACATAAGCCTGCGAACTTTTGGTTATCACATCGCCCCCTACATTAATATTACTCTTTGCAATCGCGTCGAACAGTTCCAGAGATGTCACGTTATAATTGATTAGCTGATTCGGGTTAACACTCACTTCAAACGTCTTCACCTCGCCACCGAAGCTGACGATATCCGCCACTCCCGGTACTGCCCGCAGCTTACGCTCGATTACCCAGTCCTGAAACGTCTTCAGTTCGCGCACTGTCCGTTTATCACTCCGCAGCGTATAACGGAAAATCTCCCCCGTCGGTCCGTACTGAGGCTGTACCTCCGGCGTGACACCCTCCGGCAGATCGGCATCGTTCAACAGGTTATATACTTGCTGGCGGGCATAGAAGTCATCCGCGTCATCGTCGAACATCACATTGATGACCGAGAGGCCAAACAGCGTCGTGCTGCGGATATCTGTCTTCTTCTGCACCGGATTCATCGCTATTTCGATGGGGATAGTGATAAACTTCTCTATCTCTTCCGCACTGCGTCCCGGCCATTGGGTAATGATTGTCACCTTCGTATTCGTCACATCGGGAAAGGCATCGACAGGCGTATGGATAAAGCTCACTGCTCCCGCTATCACGGCTATGGCGGTACAGAAAAAGATAAAGAATTTATTCTTCAGCGAGAAAGCTATTATGTTATCTATAAATGTATGCATCGTTCCTCGTTTACTTTAAAGCGTTATAAACCAAAAGAGCATTCCGGTCGATAATCCGGTCGCCCTCTTTCAGCCCGGTTTCCAGGAAACAGTACTTATCGGTCTGTTTGAATACCGTCACTTCACGAGTCTGCAACACATTGTCGCTGCCTATCCCCACAACAAAATGACGACCGTTCTCAAATATGACGGCACGGGCCTCCACACGGGGCATCACCTTCCCGTTCGCATCAGTCTGCACATAGACATTGGTGAACATGCCAGGTTTCAGCAGGTAATCTTCATTCTTCAACTTAACCCGTATGCTCATTGTTTTGCTCTCGCTATCCAGCATATTATAGACCTTGTCAACCGTTCCGGTAAACTCCCTGTCCCGGTAAGCCAGTGTCGTTATGCGGACTGCCGCTCCTTCGCCAACCCTGCTGATATCGCTCTCGTAAACATCGGCCATCACCCAGACGTTATCCAATCCCGAAATCGTGAACAACTCCTCCGTCTGGTCTGAACGTATCTGCATATTGCGGCTTACATTCTTCCCGATAACGAAACCGGAGACAGGCGATTGTATCTCGTAAGTAGAATTACCCGTAATATGGTAGATGGCATACACTTCGTCAATCCGCTTCTGTTCGGCCCGGGCATTTACCGCTTCCTGTTCCGCCTGAAGGACATCACGTTCGGAAGCCATTCCGCTGTTGAACATATCCCGTGTAGCTTCCAAATTGCGGTCGGCAAGTATAATCTGCTGCCCCGCCTCCTTGCGCTGCTTCTCGTAATCAGCCACTTCGCTGCTATGGATAACGGCGAGTATATCTCCTTTCTTTACATAGTCGCCCATCTCGACATTCACCTCCGTGATATTTCCTCCGAAGATGGGATAGACACGCGCCAGTTGTTCCGGATTGAAACCGACACGCCCATTCAACAGCAACTCATTGCTCAGGGGCATCTCATGCACAGTCTCGACCGAAACCACTTTCTGCAAACTGTCGGTCAACATCAAAGGTGCCGGCGCTTCCTCCTGCCCGCCTGTTTTCCTACCGCACCCTATCAGTAACGGCAACAACAGCATCCATACAATACAATTCTTTTTCATTCTATTTCTCATATCCTTATATTCAATATTCATTAGTCATTAATAGCTGAACACGTCGCTGCCCGTCACAGTATTGACTTCCTCCATGGCGAGGAACACATCTTTCTCCGTCTGGTAAAGTTGCAGGCAGGTTTCTTTATACGCCTGGTAATAGTCGATAAACTCCAGCAGGCTGATATTACGCTTTTGGTAGTTGCTGTTTACCCCCTCGATGATAGTCCCGAAGTCGCGTTCCAGTTCAAAGTTGGAAGAACGATACAGTTTGACCGCCTTCTCCAGTCGTGCATAACTGGTGAAAAGCTCCGTTTCCGCCTGCCGGCGGGCAAGTTCTTCCCGATTCGTGTTTTGCAGTACGGCAAGGCGGGCAGATTTGATATTCCCCTGATTGCGGTTGAAGACAGGAACCGAGATGCTCAGTCCTACGGCAAAGTAATTATCACAGAAGTTACCCGCCCTGTCATAAGACCCTTTCAGGCTTACTTCGGGAAAGGCCAGCGACTTTTGTAAGCTCACATTGGCACGTGACACCTGTATATTCGTCCGCGCCATCTTCATATCCGGTCGCCCGGCAAGCCGCTCCGACAGTTCCGCAAAAGGGACTGCCCCGGTATCCATCTGTTTCAGTACCGACGCATCGAAGACCGGCTCAAACGTCTCGTCTGCCTCCAACCCCAGCAGCAACCGCATATCCCCTTGCAAGGCGATAAGCCGGTTCAACGCATCATTCCTCTCCTGTTGCAGAGAAAGCAAAAGTGCCTGTATCCTCGACTTTTCGAGCAGGGAGATATTTCCTTTCTCATTCTGCTCCTTCATCGCTTCCAGCAGTCGTTCCAGGTAATCTATCTCCTTGTCATAGACCGAGAGTGATTTCCGGGTATAATAAATCTCAATGAATTTGCTGTTCAACTCGCTACGCAACGTGCGCAACACCTCTTCAAACTGGTAGACCGCCATCTCCTTATTTAGCTTCTCTACCCGCACCCGCTTGTTGCGTTGTCCTGCAATATAGATTAGCTGTTCAATCTCTATCACAGCTTCGCCTTCCTTCCCGACGTCGAAATACTTCCCGTTCAGACGGTTGTAGACATTCTGTTCCAGCGAAATGACCGGGTTTTCAAACAACCTGGCCTGGATAACTCCAGCCTCGGCAATGTCGATATTATAACGCTCCGCAATCAGTTCGAGATTGCAGGTGGCAAAGCGCTGCCCAGCTTCCTGTAAAGTAAGTTTGACGGATTGGCCTTCTGCCCTGGTGACATAGCAGAATACCGGTAAGACAAGTAATAAAAGAATGAATCGTTTACCCATGTGCATCTCTTTTTTTTGAGCGCAAAGGTATAGGGCGGGGCGTTTTACGTCCCTACGTATCCGATTAGAATCCTCTTAGTTGAAATTAAAATTTGATTAGAACCGCTTCAATCATTTATTATCATGCGGTATGGAGGTTTAGGCATCATATCCTCCGTGGTAAGTGTCGGAGGAAATTTAGGATAGATAAGTTCCAGCCAGCGCAAATCTATAGGGCCGGGGACTTCTTCCACCCGTACACGGGCAAGCCCTTTCTTCTTGAACCCGAGCAGTTTTGCTGCGCCCGAGGATACGTCGATAATCCGCCCCTTACGGTGTGGACCGCGGTCGGTGACGCAGACTATCACGCTTTTCATATTCTCAAGGTTGGTGACACGCAGATAAGTACCGAAAGGATGAGTGCGGTGGGCGGCAACCATCTCGTCTTTGTCATGGATACGGCCGCTCGATGATTTCCGACCGTGAAAACGTTCGTGGTAATAAGAAGCAAGCCCCTCCTCCTGTCCCCATACGCCCCCTGTGCTTTGCAAAGCAATCAGCAGAAGAACGATATGGAACAAGCGGAAGGGCATGTGCATTATATAACTAATTTGTATTATTGAAGCAACTCTCCGTTATACTCGCCGGTCAACGTACCGAGGAACGCCACAATCTTCGCCGTTTCGGCATCCGAGATACGTTTTCCAATCTGGAACTCATGCATCACCTGGATAGCATCCTCTATTGTGGTTATCGAACCGTCGTGCATATAAGGTGTTGTTAGCATTACATTACGCAGCGTAGGTGTCTTGAATTTATGACGGTCAGCCTCGTTCTTGGTTACTGCCCAGCGTCCGTTGTCACCATCCGTCAAGCCAGTGCCGCGGTAATCGAAATAATTATCCTTGATACCCATATATTCATACGACTGTCCGCCCAAGTTCATACCGACATGGCAAGTCGCGCACTTATTGTCTTTAAACAACTGGTAACCTTCCAGTTCCTCGGCTGTAAGGGCATTCTTGTCTCCTTGCAGGTATTTGTCGAAACGGCTCGGTGTAAGCAACGTCTTTTCAAACTCAGCGATAGCCTCCGTTACCGTCGACTGCGTAAATCCTTCAGGGAATACTTCAAGGAAGCGTTTGCTCAACTCCTTGTCTTCAGCCAGCTTGGCACAGATTTCGTCGAATGAAGCGCTACCCATTTCCACCGGGTTCAAAGGAGGTCCGGCAGCCTGCTCTTTCAGGTCGGCAGCGCGTCCGTCCCAGAACTGCACGAAGTTGAGTGCCGCATTATAAACGGTCGGTGCATTCACTCCGCCGAACTGGCTATGGATACCTTCCGAGAACTGCTTGCGGTCTACTCCGGCCGTATTCAATCCGTGACAAGTGGCACACGAAACCGTGTTATCACCCGACAGGCGTGTGTCGTGATACAAATCAAATCCTAAAGCAACCTTAGCCGAATCGGTCGGGATAGCAGCCATCAACGGTTGAACCGGTTCATTGGCAAACTCTTCTGCTACGGTAGGCGATACATAATTGTTCTTACGGACATCTTTCGCCCAAGCGATAATGACCGCTTTTTCGTCGTCATTCAGGCTGGTTCCCCAGTGCACTGTGTAATATTTGGCTGGGGGCATCGAACCGCTCAGGGCAGTGTTCTCCACTTTCGCCAAATCGACTTCCGACACAGGCTGTCCGTTATCCAGTGCTGTTAACATCGCTGTAAGGTCCAGATAATGTGTACCTTCTTTCATATCAGCCTGCACAACCGGACCGATAACCGGCAACTTTCCATAAAAAGGAACATTTGCGGTAGCCGAGTGACATTCCATACATCCGTTGTTACGGATAATCGAAGCTACCTGTTTTGCCTTGTCGCCCTCATGTTTCTTGTACTCATTGGATGAGCACGAAGGCATTGTCAAAGCCAACGTAAGCAGTCCGGCAGGAAGTACCGCCATCTTACTAAAACTAGTGTTACGCATAATTATTGGTTGTTTGAGATTTGTTTCCTGCAAAAGTAGATATATTTATTAAGATATCTTCACAAGATTGATAAGTTTTATTTATGGCGAGATAGGCTGTGTCTATATTACTTTGTCTGCAATGATTCTCCCATTGGTACAATACTGATAAATTTCGTCCCAAACGATAATTGTGCAAAACAGTTTCTTCTCCTCTCCTGTTTTTTATATAGCTTTGCAACACTATGTATAACAATTAAAGCAAAAAGAAAATGTTTAAGAACAAAGCTTTGTGGATCACAATTGCCATTATCGTGGTACTTTTATTTGCCGGTTACTCCTGGGTAAAAGGTACTTACAACACAATGGTTACACAAGATGAAGGAGTAAAAACTGCCTGGAGCCAGGTGGAGAACCAATACCAGCGCCGTATGGACCTTATTCCTAACCTGGTAAATACAGTCAAGGGATATGCAACGCATGAAAAGGAGACCCTGGAAGGTGTGGTAAGCGCCCGCGCCGAGGCGACCAAAACAACCATCGACCCATCCAACCTGAACGAAGAGTCGATGAAGAAATTCCAGGCTGCGCAAGGGGAACTGAGCAGTGCCCTCTCCCGCCTGATGCTCGTTATCGAACGTTATCCGGACCTAAAAGCCAATCAGAACTTCTCCGAATTGCAGGCACAGCTGGAAGGCACAGAAAACCGTATCTCGGTAGAACGCAAGCGTTTCAACGAAACGGCGCAGTCTTATAATACCTATATCCGCAGTTTCCCGACCAATATCCTGGCCGGTATGTTCGGTTTCCAGCCGAAAGCCTATTTCAGTGCGGAGAGCGGTGCGGAGAAAGCTCCGAAAGTTGAATTCTAATCCGATAAGTTCAGGTAAAGGATGAGAAATCTGAATAGAATACTAACGGGTAAACGTCTGCCGGCTCTATGGCTGGCAGTCTTGCTGCTCGTATCCCTTTTCCCGTTACAGCTTTCTGCGGCAAAAGATTATACAGTCGAAACGATACCTAACGTACGCCTTTCCGACCGGAATAATCACGTGAGCAACCCCGACAGAATCATACAGCCTCAGGATGTCGACCGCATCAACCGCCTGTTGCAGATTGTAGAAGACAGCCTGGGAATAGAAGTTGCCGTCGTTGCCGTTGAAAGTATCGGCGATAACGATGCCCGCATGTTTGCCACCGACCTGTTCCAACACTGGGGATTGGGAAAAAAGGACAAAGACAACGGACTCCTGATACAGCTTGTTACCGAACCTACACAACGCTCCGTCGTTTTCGAGACAGGTTACGGCATAGAAGGAGTGCTCCCGGATGCAATCTGCTATCGTCTGCAACAGAGATATATGATTCCGGACCTGAAAGCGGGTGAGTATAGTACCGGTATGCTGAAAGGCGTAGCCGCCGTAAAGCAATACCTGATGGCAAGCGATTATGAGCGTGCCGCCATGACGGGAGGAAACACTAGCAGGCAGTCGGAAGACGATAATCTTTTCCTGTGGTTATTCATGATTATGATGATTGTATTTCCTGCCGGAATCTTTATTCTTGTCTCTTTCCTCAAATACCGTCCCCGTATCTGCCCCCGTTGCGGACAAAAGACGTTGGTATATGTCGGCCAGCAAGTTATACAGCGGGCTACTTACCAGTCGGAAGGACTGGCAGAAGATACGTATCGTTGCAAGAATTGCGGTTATACCGAAAAGAAAAATCGGAACATCAGCCGGCTAAGACGTAGTACAGGCCCTATCATTATTGGTGGTGGCGGACGAGGCGGAGGCTTCGGAGGTGGTTTCGGTGGCTTTGGCGGTGGTGGTGGCGGTTCCTGGGGCGGAGGACGCTCGGGAGGCGGCGGTTCCATCAGCCGTTTCTAAACACCAGGTCCCTAACTATTAAGGCATAGGTCTGGACAAACTAATATAAAGGTCAGGACTCACTAATACCAGGGTGTACAGGATAATCGATTACGGTGTACACCTTGCTTAACTATCCTGTACAGCCTACTAGAGTAAGGTGTACAGGGTAATCTTACGTTGTTACTACTTTTCAATTAGTTTCTATGCTTCTTTGAGATAAAAAATAAAGGGAAACGAGCTAGTTGTTAACTACTCATTTCCCTTTTATATAAGTAAATATTTCTCTCTACACAAAAGTTTCCGGATTTTATCTGCCATCTGTCATATTCACTCGTATACAACTGTCTATAAATCACTTACAGCATTGCAAATAAAAGTTCTATTTGCAATATCGTCTGTCATCTGTCATCCGGTAAAGGCTTATTCCTACAACTACTTCTGCCTTGCCATCTGTTGATAATAAAGCGCTCATGCATACAAGTGAACCTGCAAAGACTTTTGAACGAAAAAACTCTTATTCTTCGCGGATATAGTATTCCGACAGGATATCCCGTACCTTTTCCGGTGTAATTCTTCCGTAGACTTTACCTCCTATCGTCACTACGGGAGCCAGTCCGCAGGCCCCGACACAACGCAGGCAGTCCAGAGAAAACAAACCGTCGGAGGTGGTCTCTCCTATCTTGATTTCCAGTTGACGCTGAAATTCGTCCAGTACTTTCTCGGCTCCCCGCACATAACAGGCGGTTCCCAGACAGACGGAAATCGGGTATTTCCCTTTTGGAGTCATGGTAAAGAACGAATAAAAGGTGACTACACCATACACTCGGGATACAGGAATATGCAATTCGGCCGCTACCATTTCCTGCACTTCACGGGGAAGGTAACCGAAGATTTCCTGTGCTGCGTGCAGGATATTGATTAGCTCGCCGGGGTCGTTGTCATGCTCTTTGCAGATGGCATGCAGTTCGTTTACTTTCGGTTGGGGCAAATGTATCTTTTCCATGGCTTATTCGTCTTTATCAGTTTCCAAAAACATATTGACTACTTCTTTGCGGTCGAAGTAATGAGTATGCAGTAATTCATGCGCCTTTGGTCCGCAGGGTTCGCCCAGATATTCTTTATATAACTGCTGAATATACGGATTCTCATGGCTTTTGCGGAGCGGTTTGCTTTCGTCTTCGCTGTAAAGGGCGGCGGCACGTTTACGCAAAACATCCATCCTTCCCTGATGGAACGGTTGGCCGCCACCTCCGATGCAACCACCGGGGCAGGCCATTATCTCGATAACATGATAAGGAGACTTTCCGCTTTTTACTTCTTCAACCAGTTTACGGGCATTACCGAGACCGTGGGCGATACCTATCTTCACGGGAACGCCGTCAAAGTTAATCGTTCCGCTACGGATACCTTCCAGTCCGCGCAATTCCTTAAACTCGATTCGTTCGAGCGGCTTCTTCGTATATAGTTCATAAGCCGTACGGCAGGCGGCTTCTATAACTCCTCCGGTAGTTCCAAAGATAACTCCGGCACCGGTCGATTCGCCGAGAGGATGGTCGAAGTCGCTGTCGGGAAGTTCGTTGAAGTTTATATTGGCATAACGAATCAGACGGGCCAGTTCACGGGTATAGATGGAGATATCTACATCCGGATTCCCTTCTACGGCAAACTCCGGACGGCTGGCTTCATATTTCTTTGCCAGGCAAGGCATGATGGAGACAACAACTATATCTTTACGGTCTACTCCCAGCTTTTCTGCAAAATAACTTTTGGCTATGGCTCCGAACATCTGTTGCGGACTTTTGGCTGTAGACAGATGTTCGCGCAACTCCGGGAAGTGCTGCTCGACAAAGCTGACCCAACCGGGACAGCAACTGGTCATCATCGGTATTTTTACTTCTTCATCCCCTGAAAGATATTTGCTGAGACGCTGAAGAAGTTCCGTTCCCTCTTCCATTATGGTCAGGTCGGCTGCAAAGTCAGTATCAAAGACATAGTCAAAACCTAGCTGGCGAAGAGCCGATACCATCTTCCCGGTAACCAGTGTGCCCGGCTCACAGCCGAAGTCACGTCCGAGGGCGGTGCGTACAGCCGGAGCAGTCTGGGCTATCACAATCTTAGCCGGATTAGCCAATGCATCCAATACTGGCTGCTGAGTATTACGGCCACTCAGGGCATTTACCGGACAGACGGAAACACATTGTCCGCAATAAGAACAGGTACTTCCGGCGATATCACGCTCAAAGGCTGTAGAGACGGCTGCGTTGAAACCACGGTTGACGGCCGTCAAGGCTCCTACTGTCTGAATATTGTTACACATCGTTTCGCAACGGCGGCACATGATACATTTATTCATGTTACGGACGATGGAAGGAGAACGGTCTATCTCAAAGGTGGATTGTTCTCCCTGATACCGTATTTCACGGATACCCAGGTCGTGGGCTATTGTTTGCAGTTCGCAATATCCGTTGCTGCTACAGGTAAGGCAACCGGCCGGATGGTTGGACAGAATCAGTTCCATCACTGTCTTCCGGGCATTCATTACCCGGGGAGTATGGGTCCTTACAACCATTCCTTCCGTACATTCCATCTTACAGGACGGGGCCAGGTTACGGCGGCCTTCAATTTCCACTACACAGATACGGCAGGCGCCGGGATTGTTCTCGTAATGCAAATCTTCGAGTTTCATATGACAAAGTGTCGGGATACGGATTCCCATGCTCTTTGCTGCGTCGAGGATGGTAGTACCTTTCGGGACTTCCACTTCTCTGTTATCTATTGTTAGTTTTATGTTTTCCATATCTTTTCTGTCAACTGTCAATTATTCACTGTCAACTATTTAATGTACGTAAATAGCGTCGAACTTACATTTCTCTATACATGATCCGCAACGGATACAAACATCCGAGTCGATAGTATGGGGAACCTTCCGGCTGCCGGTAATGGCATGTACCGGACAGATTCGGGCACACATCGTACAGCCTTTGCATTTCTCCGGATTGATAAAGTACTGGGTAAGTTCGCGGCACTGGTGGGAAGGACAACGTTGTTCATCGACATGTGCCAGGTATTCGTCATAGAAGTTATCCATGGTAGAAAGGACAGGGTTCGGAGAGGTCTGTCCCAGTCCGCAGAGAGCGGTATCCTTTATAACCATGGCCAGGTTACGCAGCTTATCGAGGTCTTCGATAGTTCCTCTGCCCGATGTAATCTTTTGGAGTATCTCATGCAGCCGTTTGTTTCCAATCCGGCAAGGGGCGCATTTGCCGCAGGATTCTTCGACGGTGAAATCCAGATAGAACTTAGCCATCGCCACCATACAATCGTCTTCATCCATCACAATCATACCGCCCGACCCCATCATGGAACCGGCCGCTATCAGGTTGTCGTAGTCGATTGGCAAGTCCAGATGCTTTTCTGTAAGACATCCGCCGGAAGGGCCTCCGGTCTGTACGGCTTTAAATTTCTTTCCGTCTTTTATTCCCCCGCCGATACCGAATATCACCTCACGAAGCGTCGTTCCCATCGGGACTTCAATCAGACCGACGTTGTTTACTTTTCCCGCTAGGGCAAAGACCTTGGTTCCTTTACTCTTCTCCGTTCCTATACTGCTGAACCATCCGGCTCCTTTCAGCAGGATAACGGGGATATTGGCGTAGGTCTCCACATTATTTACATTAGTCGGACAACCTTTATATCCATGTTCACTGGGGAATGGCGGTTTAACTGTAGCTTCACCGCGTAACCCTTCCATACTATGTATCAGGGCTGTTTCTTCTCCGCAAACAAAAGCACCGGCACCATAACGTATCTGGATATCGAAAGAGAAGTCTGTACCAAATATGTTTTCTCCTAAGAAGCCATATTCCTTTGCTTGTTGTATCGCTATCTTTAAACGTTCTACGGCCAGCGGATATTCGGCCCGGATATAGACAAGTCCTTTACTGGCACCGGTACAGTATCCGTTGATAGCCATCGCTTCCACAATGGAATGCGGGTCGCCTTCCAGGATAGAACGGTCCATGAACGCTCCCGGGTCGCCTTCATCGGCGTTGCAGACTACATATTTCTGCGGAGCCTGCACCTTGCGGGTAATCTGCCATTTGAGTCCGGTAGGGAAACCGCCGCCGCCTCGGCCCCGCAATCCGCTATCCAGAATCTCTTTAATCACTTCATCGGGCGTCATCTCGGTCAGGGCTTTTCCTAAAGCTATATAACCGTCGCGGGCAATGTATTCGTCTATGTTTTCGGGATTGATAAAACCACAGTTACGCAAGGCTATACGCAATTGTTTTTTATAGAAGTTGATGTGTTTGGAGTCGAGTATCTGTTCGTTCGTTTCGGGGTTTACATAAAGCAGCCGCTCTACTTTACGTCCTTTTATCAGATGTTCGTTTACAATATCGTTTGCATCTTCGGGAGTAACCTCCACATAAAATGTATTATCCGGAATCAGTTTCACTACCGGACCTTTCTCGCAAAAGCCGAAACAACCGGTACGGATTACCTGCACACTCTCCTGCAATCCGTTCTCCCTGACAGCCTCTTTCAGATTTTGAAGTATGAGTTCGCTTTGTGATGCACGGCAGCCTGTACCGCCACACACCAGAATATAGTTGCTATATTGTGCCATTATGTAAGTATTTGTATTGGTTTGTTATTCAGGTCCGACCGCGTTATAGTTGACCGGTATGATGTCATCCAGCAAAATTCCCTGTTTGATGTAACAGGTTATAATCTCGTCAACTTTGGCTTTGTTGACACGACCAAATACGATCGGTTCTTTGCCGGGAACAGTAATCTCCACTGTCGGTTCTGCATAGCAATAGCCCATACACCCGGTTTGAGTGACCAGGGCATCTACACGTTCCCGGTCGAGAGCTTCAATAAAATAACTCATAACTTCTTTGGCTCCGGCTGCGATACCGCAGGTTGCCATGGCAACCTTTATCTGAACCATCTGCTCGGGATTGTTACTTTTCTCACGTAAGTCGAGGGAAGCGCGTAAAGATTCGCGCATCTTCCGAAGGTCATCTAACGTTTTTACTTTGTTCATCATCGTACACATTTAAGGCATTATTACCACATGGGTATGACGCAAACATACGTATTTCTGTTTAAATTACGACTGTGTTTTATCCTAAAAATAAAAAAGATTTACTTGTCTTCCACCGCTCGGGTTTGAAGGACTTTGGAGTTTGGCGGCACACTGTGGGTTAGCCAAATGTTACCGCCTATCACTGAACCTTTTCCAATCGTAATACGTCCCAGGATAGATGCATTGGAGTAAATAGTCACATAATCTTCAATGATCGGATGGCGGGGAACGTCGATAGGTAATCCTTCTTCATCCAGTGTAAAGTTTTTGGCTCCCAAAGTAACTCCCTGGTACAAACGGACGTGATTACCTATAATGGCTGTTTGTCCCACCACGATACCGGTACCGTGGTCTATACTGAAATATTCTCCAATCTGCGCCCCCGGATGAATATCGATACCAGTCTCGGAATGGGCCATCTCCGTGATAATACGGGGCAACACAGGGACGCCCAACTTTAATAATTCATGAGCAACCCGTTGATGAAGAATAGCATGTACAGCCGGATAACAGAAGATTATTTCGCTAAGGCTCTTTGCTGCCGGGTCACCATCCAGAATAGCTTTGACATCTGTTGAAAGCAGATATTTAATATGAGGTATCTTATTTATAAAGTCTATCGCAATCCGGGATGCCCGGTCCTTTGAATCGCAGCAACGGTCTACTTCAAAGCACAAACCATTATATATCTGTTCGTGGAGCAAATCATAAATTTGTTCCAGATATACCCCTGTATAATATTGAATAGAATCAACCTGTGCCTCCTGCTCGGAACCGAAGAACCCCGGAAAGATAACTTTCCGAAGCAACAACATAACTTCCCGAAGCGAAAGAACTGAAGGTGATGGCTTCTGATGCAGCGGAATATATTTATACTCCGGCAGATCGGAAGCCGACAAACGTTCTACGTTTTTTTGTATCTGGTTTAAGATGTCAGTCCTGTTCATGTCGATTCTATTTTTGCGGTACATCCCATAAAGGATCGTACGTTTTCAAATAAGAAGAATAATAATTGATTAAGAAGATGTATATGGTATCATTCAACAAGAATATCCTATAATCGACAGGCGTATTAGTCAACTTTTTAGGGAAGCTGGACATTTTGGACCAGTCCTTCGTTGTCAAATTAAAACGCCAAATAACACCACCATTGTCTATATAGTATAAGCAATCTTTGAACAAAACACCTGAACAAACATTTTTCATCTCAGGCGGAGTCTCTGCTAACCGAGTCCAGTTACTCCAATTACCAGAAGTATTAATCCACAATCCCCGTTCATCCGGACCATCTTCCGGTTTATTGCCGAGTCCGACGAATACACTATCACCAGAAGTAATAGAAACGCCAGCCTTTATAGGAACCGGGAAATTTCCACAACCGGCCCATTCCTGATTGATCATATCATACCGATATATGGTATCCCGCACAGCCAGATTGCTTTCACCAAGACTTTCTCCTCCGATTAAGATGATTGAATCTTTATAAACAAAACTTGTCGGAAAGATACATTCCATCTTCTTATCACTTTCCAATGAAGCAAACTGAGTCCAAGTATTACTACTATAAGTATACAATTCAGTATACCACCTGGCACTTGTAATACCAGCTACAGCGTAAACATTATCATCCTGTGTACAGACTGAAACACCATACGCACTCTCTTTATAAGAAGCCAAAGCGGCCCATTTATTTTCACTCGGACTATAACCGTAAAGATCTTTAACATACCCGGTACCAGAAGATCCTCCCAAAACATATATCTGATTATTCGCACAGAATGTAGCAAACTCAACACGTCCGGTTCCTGGGAAAGTAGCCAGATCATTTCCAAATATTGAAGGAGTAGTAAACTTGACCTCATTACTTGGGGTATCACCTGATTCGTTGGTTGCATATGCCCTGAGATAATAATTCTTACCTCCCTTTATTCCTTCAATAGAAATATTAAATTTCTTATCTTCATCAAGATCAGCAGTGGTAAACTCTTTTTTCCCTTCATAATTTTTCGGACCAGGGGCAGAGGTAGAAGAATAATAAATAGCTAATTTAGTCACAGGTGTTTTCCCTTCACTTTGCAATTCTCCACCAATAGTAACAACTCCTGTATCTATAACATAAGTTGAAGGGTCATTGAGAAATATAGTCGGGAGATCTCTCTTCGTTACAACTCTGATCGTATCATTACTGTATCGTGTTCCGAAAGCATTTGTTGCATAAGCAATAACATAGTAATTTGTTGCCGCTTTCAAGTTCTCTATCCGAGCTTCAAAGAAGTTATCATCCCCCAAGGAAAGGGCTTGAACTGTACTATCTTCCTCAATATTCGGTCTTCCTGGCGTTTTAATATCTGTTCCCCAGCAGAAACCGAACTCTTTAACAGCAGAATCACCTTCACTAATCAGTTGTGCTCTTAAATCTACATAATCATATGCAGCTTCTCCCTTGATACTAATACTGCCTAATTTAGGAAGGCCGTCTTTTGTTGTAAATTTTACTTTACCATCAGAACTGAATGTTCCAAATTTATTCTTCACATAGGCTTCTACAAAATACTCCGTATTGGGTTCCAATCCTTTAATAGTATATACTAAAACACTATCATCCCGAAGTTCTACACCTCTCTCCTTATTGAATGTCGTGTCTTTTTCCGCATTAAACAAACGAAAACCATAGTCTTCATAATCGCCTTCTCCTTTCTCCGCAATAATACCTTTTACATCTACCGAAGTAGCATCAACAGATTCATCATCAATAACCGATGTCTTAACCCTACCGGTACCGGGATTTGTATTGACTTTAATCGTATCTCCATAGCTGGTGCCAACTCCATTAATCGCATAAGGACATATCATGTAAGTTTCACCATCCGTCAGTTGACTTATCGTTAAGCTATATGTTCCTTTACCCTCTTTTTCTTCATCAGTAACTTTTCGGGTGCTGGAACTTTTTTCTTCCCAATACTGAAATCCGCGTTCAGTAACCGGAGAGCCATTTTCCTTCTTTATGGTAGCTTTAGCAAGAATCGTTGTCGCCGTCTTTGTAATGTCATCTCCACTAAACTTTTCAAACTCTGGTTTCAATGCATTTTGCAATCCGGTATTCATCTCCGGATCTTCCAAACAACCAAATAATAGTAAAGACAATATAGTTATTATAAAGTATAATTGTTTCATAAGCCTATCAATTAAAAGAATACACCAACACCTGCATTCAAATCTACATATTTAAAGTTCAAAGTATTACATCCGGCACTAACAAACACAGAACCGAATTTTACCATAAAGTCCAAGTCTACAACAACTCCTTCGTGAGAGTAATCTGTATTTTTAGCCCAGTCGTTTTTCTGTATACTAACATCATCCCAACTGGTCGTTTGATATTCACATAACAATTCCCGTTTACCATATCCCAAACCGACAGAAGTATATAGCCAGGGAGTACATTTAACGACAAGACCGGCAGAGGCAGCTAAACTGTTCACTTTCTTTTCGTTTGTAAATCTCAAGGATGTATTATCCGGATAACTTACAAATTCATCCGTTCCCCGGCATTCATAGGTGTAGTTATCAAATGACATATTGGTTTTAAAACGAGCGTACCAACCGAACCTTTCCCCGACACCTCCAACGGTTAACCCATAAGGAGCTTCAATTGAAAAAGCATAACCGACAAAGAACTTCATGGGTTCTCTCGGCTTTTTTTCTTTTTGGGGTATATAAGAGATCAGCTCCATCGGCCGGCGAAGTTCTTCCAAACGATTACTCCAACTTCTGGCACGTTCCTCATTAGCCTGCGTCCCGATGCCTTCCGTATAATAATGGATCAATTGCGATATTGCTGTTGTATCGCTCTCTATTGTCGCTTTGTCTCTCAGGCAATCAAAACATCGACTCATCAGACTACGCATGGAAGAACGCATCTTTTTATTGTTTTTCCATATAGTTGTCAATTGATCAATGCTATACGAATCACATTGTATGACACCCTCTTCATACCACATTGTCGCCATCCTGTAATCCTGACGCCTCATTGCCTCGTCGCCTTTTCTGTTATATTCAGTTTGTTGCTGTGCCATCATATATCCCGGCAACACTGCAACAAATAAGATAAATATCCAAAGTCTTTTCATAAATACAATTAATAATAATCCGGTAAACGTTCACTAATCATTATACCTTCTGCATTATAAATATCGAACAGATCATCCTCTCTAAGAAACGCCCTATACCCTTGCTGGGTTTGATAGGCAGCCAAATACTTACATTTGATACGTTCTCTCGCATTGGCATCGATAGCTCCAAACTTTTGTGTCTCCTTTTTCTGAACGATCATGAGTTCCCCAAAAGGCTTCACTTCATCATACAGTGCTTTTCTGCCAGCCAAAAGTATCTCTTCTTCTTTGACTTTACGTTTTTCAATCAGACTAATCAATTCATCTGTCATCTTGATCTTGGCAGCCTTACTGAAATCAGTACCGGCATCGGCAATCTCCTCTGTTGCTTTTATAAAATCAGCCGCATTACTGGATGCATCCGATGCTGCCATTTTATTTTTACCGGAAGCGATCAATGCTTCAAACTCTGCATTCATCTCTGCTTCAGTAGGAACTGATGGTGCTGTTACCGGCTGCTTTATATCGTTAACGACAGGTTCGACTTTCTGCTTTACAGGATCGGTCTGTTTCGGAGTCGTTTCCGGTTTAACAATCTTCTTTTCCTGTGAGTCCGGTCGAACGCCGGTGCTCTCTTTCTTCGATTCAGATTCAGATTCAGTTTCAGGTTCTGCTTCAACAACTCCCGATGTATTGTTTTCGTCAATAACAACAGGAACAGTCGAATCTGATACAGGATTATTATTCCCTTCCGGAACAGAATTCAAAACTTCAGCAACAGGAGGAACAGCTTTACTGCGCTGTACCAAAAGAGCCACCGCTGAACCTATACTTGCAAATATAATAATTAGTAAAGAGATTAACGTTACTTTTCTTTTTTTCTTTTTAGGTACTGCCGGTATATCGACGTTATTCAGTACAGTCTCATCCCCTTCATCCTTTCCGGATTGTGGCAAACGGGTCGTAAACAGAATCGTTGTCTCATCTTCTTCGAAATATTCGGGGGAAGAAATATCTTTCTTTATCTCCTCTTCTTCAACTTCCGGAAAATCCAATGCAGCCAGCATTTCCGACATTGACTGGAAACGGTCAGCCGGAACAATCTCCATCGCTTTGATAATAGCCGCTTCCGTTTTTGCAGAAATGGAGGGATTCAAATCCCGGGGGGGGGAAGGCAACGGACGTGCTGCACGAAGAATGGATTCTGTAGGAATCTTCCCCGTCAGCAGATTATACATGGTTGCTCCCAACGAATAAATATCCGGGCAAGGGGAAAAACTTTGTGTACCTTCATTATCATACTGTTCAATAGATGCAAACCCTTTCGATAAAGTTAACATCGTGGTACTCGTTTCCTGCTGCTCGATATCATACCGTTTACTCACACCAAAATCAATCAGACGCGCTTTCCCAGCCTGATCAATCAATATATTGCTAGGTTTGATATCCAGATGAAGAATATTCTTCTCATGGACAAACTGAAGGGCCTCTCCTATCTGATGCATATATCTGAGAACTCTCGCTTCAGGCATTATGCCCTCCTTATCCATCTTATATTTCAGACTATTACCTGAAATATACTCCATAGCAATATAGGCCGTGTCATTTTCTTCAAACACTTCCAATACATTCACAATATGGGGATGATGAACATCAGACAGGATTTTAGCTTCTTTGATCAGTTTCTCTTTAAACTTCTCAAAAAGAGCCCTGCCCGTTTCAGAATGAACCTTGACAGCGAAAGAGTCAGGATCTCTGTAACAGTAATCTTTAAAAAAATATTCTTTTACACATATAGGAACTTCCGTTTTGATCGTTCCTAGCGGTCCCTTAACTTCTGTATACCAAACGCCTTTGTAAGTTATACCAAAGCCGCCCTGACCAACTACATGAGTAAGTCGATACTTTCCGTTTTGAAGAGGATATCCGTTTGGCAAATTCATAACTTTCTCGCGCTATTCTTTTTAATCTGCCAAAATTACGTTATTTATATAAAAGAATAAAGGAAAGAGAGAATATTTTGTTTTATTCCGATAGATTCACCTACATTTTGAACTGGTAAAATGTAAAAAGAAAAGTTATCTCTGGTCTTTCCGCAACAGGCAGCCATAATACCGTCTTTGATGTCTTCCGGATTGTTATAAGTAGAGAAAATAGAAGAAAGATCTTCGTTTTTAAGTCTTTCCAACACACCGTCGGTACACATAAAGAAATAATCGCCCGCTTGTATATCCTTTAAAAGGACTACATCGGCTTCTGTCGGATGCTCCGATCCCTGTATGGCACGAATTATTACGTTTTTTTGCGGGTGGGTCAATGCTTCTTCTTTGCTTATTTTCCCCAGTTTGACAAGCGAATTAACCAGCGAATGGTCTTCTGTCTGATAAATAATTTCTCCCTGGCGGAACTGGTAAATACGGCTATCCCCAATATGTGCCAGTGTTATTCCCGAAGCTCCGACTGAAACCATCGTTAATGTGGTAGCCATACCCTTTGCTTCCGGATGATTTTTCACATAATCGTCAAAGCGTACCTCCGTGTAACCGACAGCTTTATTAACAAACTCTTCGGTAGGTTCATCCTCTAAGAAGGTGGAAAAGAATGTCTGAAAAGATTCACACGCTAATGAGCTTGCAATCTCTCCTTTTTCTGAGCCACCGACACCATCGCAGACCAGAAATAATTTCTGATTGGAGTTTACCCTTTCCGGTAAGGGGTAAATAGAATCCTCGTTGTTTTGTCTACCGCCTTTTTCACAAACGGCCCAAGGCTTGCCAATCGTTATATTCATAGCACGAACAGATTTTATTCATTAAAGCGGAGAACCGTATGGCCGATAATGATCTCGTCATTGTTCTTAAGCACTACGACCTCTCCATTTTCAAGGTAATTGCTATTATATAACGTATGGTTTTTACTATTATTGTCAGAAAGAAAATGTTTATACCCTCCTTTCGGGTCTTTTTTAACTTCTATTCGTATATGCTCCCTGCTCATCGACTTATCAGCCGTTGCAATTCCTATTGTAGCGTTCGAAGCGTTAGATTTACGACCGATGATTGCAATACCTTCATTGAGAGGGAAAATTTGTTCCGGTGTAGCCGAATCTCCAACAACTGTAAGCTGTCCCGTACCATTCGAAACCGGATTGACAAGAATTGTATCCTGATCCGCATCAAGTCCTTGTTTTCCCAGTTGAAGCAAAGAGACAGGAATCGGTTGTTTACACTTCGGACATTTAAAGGAGGTCAGATCGAGGGGAAGTTTCCCCTCGTCTACCTTTAATCCTACGTGACAATGTGGACATTTAACTGAAATCATAGCATAAATGATAAATCTGCTCCGTCGATATCAGTTGAGAAAGTATCATGCACGTCTGCATCCGACAAGAATATTGTGTCGTCAGATAATGTAATAAAATCTGAAACATCCATATTATCGTCATCAATCATTACGATACCAGATAAATCGTTTTCCCCATCCACATCTACAACTACCGCATCACTAAATACGGAGTCGTCACTGTCTAGTGTAACAAATGTGTATTCCTCCTCTTGCATACTGGTTTGAATTAAAATTATTCTTTCTGGAAACAAAAGTAGGAAAAGTAATGGATTAAATTAACATCTAATATTCTCTTATAATCAAAGGTTTGGGTTTTATGTACAAACTGTCCGCTTTTGAGATACGAAACAACTTATTCACTGACCCACTTTGCTTTACAGGAAGAAACAGGACATTGTTTCCTGTTCCTCAGAGATTCCCAGGGAATTTCCCCCAGAAAAGTACCGCATTTAGGACATACATAGTCTATTTTAAACCGGTTTGCAATGTCCTGAAGCTGTTGAGGAGTCTTGGATGCCTGCTTTGCACCCAGGTAAATGCCTATCGTCGGGGCACAGATAGTTATAAACAAACTTATAGCCAAGAACTCCGGACTTCCTTTGCCCAGAAATCCGATCACAACGCCTATCACACCGGGCAGCGCAAAAGGAAGAGACTGGAATAATCTGGTTTTAAACTGGTTAGCCGACTGTATCTTAACTTTTTCTTGAACATAATCGTCATACACTTTCTTCAGTGCAGCAAACTCTTCACTATAATCATTATTATATTTAAGCGCTTCAGTCAAGTTCAGCACATACCCGGTACCAAGAATAATCTTGTCCGTTGGTGTAATACGTTTCTTGACGATCTGTGAACCATTGACGAAAGTTCCGTTAGTAGAGCCGAGATCTTCCAACAACCAACAGCCATGATCCTCACGAACCAGACAAGCATGATGTCTGCTAACATGAGGATCATTCACTATAAAATCATTATCTTCAGCTTTACCGATTTTAATCTTCATCTTTCACTTCCTTTGGTTCTTCCGGTTTACCCATTTCCTTTTCCAGCGATTCTTTTAGTACTTTTAAAGGATCTTTGGATATTATAAGTTCCCTGGGCTTGCCTTCTTCTGTCAATAATAACAGTTTTTGCTTGGGTAAATTGATTTGCAGGATATGATTTTTATTGATGATGTGACTTTTTCCTACTCTCATTAATATCTTGTTGCATCCCTCTACCTGCTTCTCCAGTATCTCTTCTATCTTACCGATATTAATCGCAAACGTAAACTGGATTCCATTGGATAATAGTAATTTAGTATAATTTCTATCAGCTTCAAAGTAGAGTATCTGCCCTATCTTTATCCGTAACAACTCATCCCTCGTCTTAATTATTAAATACCGCTCCATACGTTGATATTGTTTTTTTAATTTTCATCAAGTAACAAATATACGGCATTTTATCTTTACCCCGGCTATATTTTATAAAGAAATATAAATGGGAAGAGGAATATTTTTCACAAATATTCCTCTTTCATTCCTAAATACTAAGCATTTTGCCTGGAATAAGTTTATGTTAAATTTCAATGCTTTTGCAGGTATAATTTAAAATAGGAAACAAATCTCACTCCAAAGTAGGATAAAGAGGATTGCCTGTTTCATCAACTTCAGTCCAGTTTTTTACATTCACACTTGAAAATGTAACGGTGTTTCCATCGATTATTGCACTAAATAAATATGAATTACCGGCTTTTAATGCACCGTCGGGAACAGGAACATCAACGGTATAAATTCGTGATGCACTTTCTCCGTTTGCCATTATCTCCAAAGTCAAAGACATCGGTTCGGATGTTTCCAGCGGAAGCATGATATACTGAGCCAGAAAACCATTTATACCCATTTTGTCTGGTCTGTCGAATGTAGTTGCCGGAGGTATGGTTCCCGTTGCCAAATCCATGCTTGCTCCCGGTTCCGGCGGAGTGATCGTTGCTGAAATTAATTTGTTTAATCGAATACTTTCTCCTTCCGATATTTCAATAACTACTTGTGTCGCTGCATGCAAATAGACAATCGGTATATTGATCTGTGAACTTGCCACATCCAGATTCGGATTATGCCACCAAAGGTAATCGATCCCATTGAATAAAGGTTCCGATTTTCCGGCCGAGAATGTAGGCGGTATAGTAGAAAAATTATCCGATACTGCATAAAAGTCAAAAATGCCGTTTCCCAGATACATTTTATATCCATCCACTCCGGTTAATACTCCGGGAGCAGAAGTGATGTATAATCCCTGTGCCGAAGGAGTTCCTTTTGTCCCGTTTTGGGTAGAGGGTTCAAATACTAATACTTTGCTTTTTATTCCCTGATTCATGGGTGACATTGCACGTGTCATCAAATTACGACCTTCAATTGAAGCATTGAAGGTCACCAGATTAGTTCCTTCCGTATTATTCCCTCCCGAAGGTTTATTCTCATCACCGACCTCCAGGATTATTGTGTTTTTGGAACATCCGGCAAAGAAGAAAATCACATAGATAAATACCAGCAATTGTGTTGTTTTGAGTAATTTAGTTTCCATAACCAGCCATTTTATAATTATTCGTCTATATAATACATTTTAAAACCTCTTTTGGTTCAAATGAGTGGCGGATATGATCTTATTTAATAAAAAAAGAGAGATACTCCATTGGATGGAATATCCCTCTTTTATCGAAGGTATAAAACCTGCATTCGATTTAATTCTTCATTTTTGCATTAATTGCGCGCACTAAACGCGTCTGAATTTTCATTAAGGTAGCCAGGTCCTCAGTTTCGAAATCGATATCAGAAATCTTAGTCTTTGTTTTCTGTTCTACAACTTCTTCTCCTTTCTTAGAACCATTTTCAATGTCCTTAACTAGCTCATCCAACTGAGCTTTAATTTTCCCAATCTTCTTTGAATAATTTACTGTACGTGCCATATAATTCTTTATACATTAATGGATAATATAAAATCATTAGTACAAAAGTAATTATTATTTGAAAATAAAGAAATAAATAACCAATAATACGTACATTTTAAAACGAATTAAGAAGGATATTCAAAAAAAATACCCTTCTTAATCGCATTATTTATTATTTTTTCAGATCAATCCTCAATAGCGGCCTGTGCTGCGGCAACACGAGCAATAGGCACACGGAACGGAGAACATGATACATAATTCAAACCAACTTTGTGGCAGAACTTAACTGAAGACGGTTCGCCACCATGCTCACCACAAATACCACATTTCAGATCCGGACGGATAGCACGTCCTTTTTCCGTAGCCATTCTTACCAGCTGACCTACTCCATTCTGGTCTAATACCTGGAACGGGTCTACCTTCAGAATCTTCTTTTCCAGATAAATCGGCAGGAAGGAAGCGATGTCGTCACGGGAATAACCGAATGTCATCTGAGTCAAGTCGTTTGTTCCGAATGAGAAGAACTCGGCAGAAGAAGCGATACGGTCGGCAGTCAAGGCTGCACGAGGAATTTCGATCATTGTACCTACTTTAAAGTCGATACGGTCTCCTACTTCGGCAAATAACTTTTCAGCAGCAGCACGGATTACCTTTTCCTGTTCTTTAAATTCATACAGAATACCGGTCAGCGGAACCATAATTTCCGGTTTAGCCACAATACCTTCTTTCTTCAATTCCAACGCAGCACCTAAAATAGCGCGTGTCTGCATTTCAGTGATTTCAGGATATGTATTACCCAGACGGCAACCACGGTGGCCCAACATCGGGTTATGTTCGCAAAGCGATTCAACACGCTGCTGAATTTCTTTTACGGAGATACCCATTGCTTCAGCCATTTCTTCCTGACCTTTCTGATCGTGAGGAACAAATTCGTGCAAAGGAGGATCGAGCAGACGAACGGTAACAGGCAGATCATGCATAGCCTTGAAGATACCCTTGAAGTCTGCTTGCTGATAAGGCAGAATCTTCTTCAATGCATTCTTACGTCCTTCGGCATCTTCCGCCAGGATCATTTCACGCATTGCTTTGATCTTTTCGCCTTCGAAGAACATGTGTTCCGTACGGCATAATCCGATACCGCTTGCTCCGAATGCACGGGCAATCTCTGCATCATGAGGAGTATCTGCATTTGTGCGAACCTGAAGTTTGGTATATTTATCGGCCAGCTTCATTAATTCAGCGAAATCATCCGACAATTCAGCAGCCTGCGTTTCGATTTGTCCTTCAAAGATTTCTCCGGTAGAACCGTTGATAGACAGGAAGTCACCTTCTTTCAGCGTGATACCTCCTACTTCGATTGTTTTTTTCTTATAGTCGATATTCAAACCACCGGCTCCCGATACGCAGCATTTACCCATACCACGGGCAACAACGGCTGCATGAGAAGTCATACCTCCACGAGCTGTCAGGATACCTTCGGCAACAGCCATACCGGCCAAGTCTTCCGGAGATGTTTCGATACGCACAAGAACAACCTGTTTTCCGGCAGCATGCCATTCAGCAGCGTCGTCGGCAAAAAATACAATCTGGCCGGTAGCAGCACCCGGAGATGCAGGTAAACCTTTTACCAATACTTTAGCCTTCTTCAGCGCAGCCTTATTAAATACCGGGTGAAGCAATTCATCCAGTTTATTCGGTTCGATACGTGCCAGAGCTGTCTTTTCGTCAATCATTCCCTGATGCAACAGATCCATAGCAATCTTTACCATAGCAGCACCGGTACGTTTACCGTTACGAGTCTGAAGGAACCACAGTTTACCTTCCTGTACGGTAAATTCCATATCCTGCATGTCGCGGTAATGATTTTCCAGTTTCGTCTGCAAAGCATCCAGTTCCTTATAGATCTCAGGCATAGCCTCTTCCATTGAAGGATAGTTGGCAGCTCTTTCTTCTTCAGGAATACCGGCACGTTCAGCCCAACGCTGTGAACCGATTTTAGTGATCTGCTGCGGAGTACGGATACCGGCCACAACGTCTTCACCCTGTGCATTAATCAGGTATTCACCGTTGAACAAGTCTTCACCGTTACCGGCGTCACGAGAGAAACATACACCGGTAGCGGAAGTTTCACCCATATTACCGAATACCATAGCCTGAACAGTTACGGCTGTTCCCCACTCTGCCGGAATACCTTCCATCTGGCGGTACAGGATAGCACGTTCGTTCATCCATGAGTTAAATACGGCACAGACAGCACCCCACAACTGTTCGTAAGCACAAGTCGGGAAGTCGCTTCCTGTTTGTTTCTTTACTGCGGCTTTGAACTTTGTAACCAATGTCTTTAAGTCGTCGACAGTCAGTTCGTTGTCCAGCTTCACCCCTTTGGCTTCTTTCACCTCTTCGATGATTGCTTCGAATGGATCGATGTCTTCCTTGCTGGTCGGTTTCATACCCAGAACCACATCACCGTACATTTGTACAAAACGGCGATAAGAGTCCCATGCAAAACGAGCGTTACCGGTTTTACGTGTCAACCCTTCTACTACTTCGTCGTTCAATCCCAGGTTCAGGATAGTATCCATCATACCCGGCATAGAAGCGCGTGCTCCGGAACGGACAGAAACCAACAACGGGTTTTCTACATCTCCGAACTTGGAGTTCATCAACGTTTCTACATTAGCAATAGCTTTTTCAACGTCCGACTTCAGTAGTTCTACGACTTTGTCCTGGCCCAGTTCATAATATTCCGAGCAAACTTCTGTTGTGATAGTGAATCCCGGAGGAACCGGAACCCCAATCAAATTCATTTCGGCAAGGTTTGCACCTTTACCACCCAGCAGATTTCTCATATCTGCTTTTCCTTCGGCTTTTCCATTTCCGAATGTGTAGACTCTTTTTCTTTCCATGTGTCAGACAGTATTATGTTTATTAGATTTCAGTTTTGCTATCTCTACATTGCAATGCTGCAAATATATGCTATTTCAGAGTATGAAAGATATAGAAAGTTAAACAATTTTATGTGTTTTATAGCTATTCCTTATTATTCGTATTACCTAAATATGTACATTTGCGTGGGAAAAATTTAAAACTCAGATAAAATTGGCAAGAAATAAGAAGCAGTTACCCTTGTTGGAAAAGGTAACAATTACAGACGTAGCCGCTGAAGGTAAGGCGATTGCACGAGTAAATGAGAAAGTAGTGTTTGTTCCTTTTGTTGCTCCCGGCGACGTAGTAGACATCCAGCTCACCCGTAAAAAGAACAGTTATGCCGAAGGTAAAGCAGTGTACTTCCACGAATATTCTCCGGAACGTGCCGTTCCTTTTTGCGAACATTTCGGTGTTTGCGGCGGTTGCAAATGGCAACATCTGCCCTACGAAGCGCAGTTGAAGTACAAACATAAGCAGGTTATAGACAATCTCACCCGTATCGGAAAGATAGAAATGGAAGAGATTTTGCCTATATTGGGTTCCGAACGCACCACCTTCTACCGGAATAAACTCGAATTCACATTCTCCAACAAGAAATGGCTGACAGAAGAAGAAGTAAAATCCGGAGCCACTTTCGATTGCATGAACGGGGTCGGTTTCCATATTCCCGGCATGTTCGACAAAGTGCTGGATATACACAAATGCTGGTTGCAGAATGATATTTCCAACCGTATCCGCCTTTACATCAAAGAATATTGCTTGTCACACGAAGGATATCCTTTCTTCGACCTGTGGAACCAGGAAGGTTTTATCCGTACATTAATGATACGTACGGCATCGACGGGCGACCTGATGGTGGTTGTCGTATTCTACCATGAAGATAAGGAACACCGCGAAGCCCTGCTGTCTCATGTGGCAGAACAATTCCCGGAAATCACTTCCTTATTATATGTCATAAACGAAAAGTGCAACGACACGATCACCGACCAGGAAGTGCTGGTATTCCGTGGTAAAGACCATATCATTGAAGAGATGGAAGGCCTTCAGTTCAAGGTTGGTCCGAAATCGTTCTATCAGACGAACAGTGAACAGGCTTATAACTTATATAAAGTAGCCCGCGAGTTTGCCGGACTGACTGGTAATGAAATGGTTTACGACCTTTATACCGGTACCGGAACGATTGCCAACTTCGTTTCCCGCCAGGCTAAGAAAGTAATCGGCATCGAATACGTACCGGAAGCAATCGAAGATGCCAAAGTTAATTCGGCTTTGAATAAGATTGACAATACGCTGTTCTACGCCGGAGACATGAAAGATATCCTGACGGCAGATTTCATAAACCAACATGGCCGTCCGGATGTTATTATTACTGATCCTCCACGTGCCGGGATGCACGATGATGTAATCGACACCATCCTTTTCGCCGAACCGGGGCGTATCGTTTATGTAAGTTGTAACCCGGCAACACAGGCCCGCGATCTGAGCCTGCTTAGCGTGAAGTACGACGTGAAGAAGGTTCGTCCGGTCGATATGTTCCCACATACACATCATGTGGAGAATGTCGTTTTATTAGAGAAGAAAAAGTAACATATATAATTAATGTATAGGAAAATCGTCTCCCTTTTGTGTATCACTTTGCTTTTGAGTAGCTGTTCCGGCAAGAAGCAAGAGCAGAAGGAAGACGATTTTGTGTCTATGGACCTCCCCCAGTTGAAGGCACAGGGCGAAATCACAGCTGTCACACTCTACAGTTCCACGTCTTATTTCCAGTATAAAATGGAGCCAATGGGTTACGAATACGACCTGATAAAAGACTTTGCCCGTTCCGAAGGACTGAAGCTGAATATCAAAGTGGCCGAAAATGCCACCCGCCTGATCGAAATGCTCGAAGCCGGAGAAGCCGACGTTATTGCCTATCCCATCCAGGTAAGCAATAACCTGAAAGAAAATTATCTCTACTGCGGACGGGAAGAACTCACCAGCCAGGTATTGGTTCAGCGTGCCAACAAAGGCGATACGATTCTTAAAGATGTCACCCAACTAATCGGGAAAGACGTATATGTGAAACCCGATACAAAGTATTACGAACGCCTTAAAAACCTGGATAAAGAATTAGGCGGCGGCATCCATATAAAAGACATAAAGAAAGACACGGTAACAACCGAAGACCTGATAGCGATGGTCTCGCAAGGTGAAATTCCTTATACCATCAGTGACGATAATATCGCTCGTCTGAATAAGACCTACTTTTGGAATATCAATGTCTCACTGAAAGTCAGCTTCATGCAGCGTTCTTCCTGGCTGGTTCGTAAAAGCAGTCCGCAACTGGCCGAAGCGATCAATGCATGGGCATCGGATAAATCTGGCTCGCACGTCTACCGGGCAGTAGTGAAACGTTATTTCGAGCTAGGTAAGCAGCCGTTAACGGCAGATCTTCCCCCGGTAAAGAACGGGCATATTTCTCCTTATGACGATTTGTTCCGTCGGCATGCCAAAAACATCGGATGGGATTGGCAGCTGCTTGCCTCCATTTCCTATCAGGAATCCCATTTCAACCCTTCCGTCGTATCCTGGGCAGGAGCCGAAGGTCTGATGGGCATCATGCCGAACACGGCAAAAGCGCTTGGTGTTACTCCCCACGAACTGAAAGACCCGGATATCGGAATCCGTACAGGTGTAGATTGCCTGCGTAAATTCCGCCAGGGCTTTTCCGAGATTACCGACCCGCAGGAAAAGATAAAGTTTACATTAGCCTCCTATAATGCCGGCATCGGACATGTCTATGACGCTCAACGCCTGGCCGAAAAGTATGGAAAGAACCCGAATGTCTGGGAAGATAATGTTGCCGAGTATATCCGCCTGAAAAGCGATCCCGAATACTATAACGACCCTGTCTGCAAACATGGATATCTCCGCGGTTCGGAGACATTCAATTATGTGCGTGAAGTGATGGAACGTTACAATTACTACAAGAGTAAGACTAAGCATAGTTGAATCACGCCAGATTCTCTGCAATCATCTCCTTTATGGCAAGTATTACTTTCGGATGACTTAGCGGTATATCTTCAAAGACAGTCCGCAACTCTTCCGTACTCACTTCAAAAAGCTGTTCTCCCTTTTTATATGAAAAGTGGACATTAATTTCCGGATTGCCGCTTATCAACATGGCGAATGTTCCGGGAAGGTCTCCCCAGGGAGGACAATCAATGTTAGCGGTTATAAAACAAGCTGTAACCTCCGTCCCCACCCCCGGTTGGGAACTTATCTTGACAAAACCTCCGGTCTGTTCCGCATTTTGTATCAGGAAAGGGATTCCCAGACCTACCTTTCGGGTCGTACGGGTCGTATAGAACGGATCCGTTACCCGGGCAATCGTCTCTGCATCCATTCCACAACCGTTGTCTGCAATACGGATGGTTGTATTCTCCTCATTTATAGCAATATCCAATAAGATACGAGTCGCACCGGCACGAACACTGTTTGATGCTATATCCGTAATATGAAATGTAAGTGTATTCATCCTGATATTTATTTCCTGATATGCTGAATATTAAACTTTTTTCTCCTTTATTTTATAAAAGGAAGGCATGCCTTGCATATTGGCAAGTATAGCCTTACTTATATGTAGAATATACCTTACATTTATGTATAGTATATCTTCCTATTTTAATTATGCGGAGGAAAAGACTAAATGTTCCTGACTTTTGGCGTAAGCCATCCTGATGTTTTCGAATAAAGGTGCAGCGGCCCGTATCAAACAGGGCTTAGTCCCGATTTGTTCCGGATAATGGGCATCGGAAGCCGGATAGGATGTGTAGTTCGATAAATACTTCTGCTCCGACAAAAGCCGGGCGAAACGGGAAGCATCCGTATATTCTATTGCATCCAGCGATAATGACGGATCAATAAATCCCAACTGGCTGATCAGGCTGAAAGAAGGCCGCTCCACATGCGCAGCAACAAAAAGGCCGCCCAGTTCCTTTACAAATGCAGCCACCTGATTGACGTTCTGGTCGAGTGCGGAAAGCAATAAGTACGGGGCCTCTCCCATTATCTCATCTTTCCGGTTTACCCAGACCTGGTCGCCGAAACGGCCGGGATCATTGGGAACAGGCGGTAGATGTTTCTCCAGATATTGCTGGAAAGCGGCACGGGCTTCATCACTTCCGAAAAGGGCAATGCAATGCGCTTCCTCACGGGTACAGACTTCGGCTCCGGCAAGGACAGTCAATCCGGCTTCAGCTCCCAACGATTGTATTTCAGGACATTGCAAAGTCGTGTTATGATCGGTTATGGCAATGATATCCAATCCGCGGGCAAGTGCCGTTTCGACAATGACCGTGGGACTCATATCCAGGCTTCCACAAGGCGAAAGGCAGGTATGAATATGTAGATCGGCCCGGTAGAGATTCATCCGTTCTGTAACAGTTGATACACTTTTCCACTGATAACAAAAGCAGAAAGAGATGTTCCCAACAAAGGAATATCCTCGTCCTTCCCCTTTTGCAATGTTTCTTCATCCGGCGAAGCGCCATTGACAATCAAGACGGCGGCAGCATCCTTCAGCGTGGAAACGGCAACAATATTCTGATGGGTTTGCATGGTGATCCACAACATACCCTCTTCCATATGTCCCATTACATCACTCAGCAGGTCGCTGGTATAGCCACCTTTGATTACCGTATCCAGATTCTCTTCTCCGCAAAAAACGGTAAGATTCAATTCTTTTACAAGATCACTGACCTTCATATTTAGCTCCTTTCTTATAACAGTCTTTATTTAAACGATCTTTTCCCCAGATCTTTTCGACGAGGCGGAAGGCATGCTCCTGATCCAGTTTGCCATGCTTCTCCATATTGCGCTGCATGAAAATGCAGTCACTGAACTGGGCCTCGTGACGGACGATATCTTCTGCCAGACTTTGGCAATTAGGGTTTCCGCAAGCGCCACAGTCGATTCCCGGCAGATAACACATCAGACGGCGCACCTGTTCCATCTTTTTCAGGACTTCCTCGATGGAACCGTCATAAAGCAACTTCGGGTTGGGTTGGAGCGGACGGATTGTGATGTGCTGCTTCAAATAAGCCAATGCTCCCAATCGTTCAGAGGCATAAATGAGCGGTGCCTTATCACGTTTCATCGAACGCTTCATGATCCGTTCGGCCGTAAGGAAGCGGTTCGCAACGGCCAATACGCCTCCGGCACAACTGCGGTCGCAGGCACGGAGTTCCAGGAAGTCCACATTACGGACCTCCGTTGTCGTTTCCATACGTTCCAGGAAATCAATCACATTATGTATTTCGTCGATGGCCAGGCAACGGCCGGAGAAGTGTTTGGCCTCCCCTCCTGTCTGACTCCATCGCATTTCTTTCTTTGTCAGGGCGGGCGGAAGCACGCAATCCGGCTTATATCCTTTCGGTCGGTTTTGCAGGATATGGTATACCTTATTATATAGGGTATCCATATTGATCACGCCGTTAATGGTGGACGAATACCCGTCAGCGCTTTTCAAGGCGGCAATCTTGGCGGCACAGGGAGTGACATAAAAGAGGCCGATCTGATCCGGGGAATGACCTTCCTCCGTCAGTACCTGATGGTAATAGGTAGCAGTTGCATTCACCGGACTTTTCACCAGCAGGATATTATCGACCAAAGCCGGGAAGCGAATTTGTATCAGTCGCACAATCGCCGGACAAAAAGAACTGATCACCGGCTTTTCTTCGGCCTGTTCCATCTGTCGGAGCATCTCACGGTGAATCATATCGGCCGTAAACTCAACCTGGTAGACATGGGTGAATCCCAACTCATACAAGGCGCTGAATATTTCTTCTTCCGTCGTATATTTGGAAAACTGTCCGATGAAAACGGTGGGAACAAGTGCCACGCGGCATTCGTAGTCGAATATCTTCTGGAAGTCGTCCTGCTCCACATAAATGGCTTCTGGCGGACATGCTTTCAGACATTCCCCGCAATCGACACACCAGTCTTTGCGGATTACGGCTTTCCCATCCCGGATACGGACTGCACGGGTCGGGCATTTCGTCATACAATGTGTACAACCGATGCACCGCTCCTTGTCGATCTTCAGGGCATGATAAAATTTAGTATCTTCCATGGTCTTCTACTCCTTTTTCCTGAACCAGGTAACCATGCGTACGATTGTTCCTACGCCTACCTCGCTCTCTATAGTTAATTCGTCTACATTCTTTTTCATATTGGGCAATCCCATTCCTGCCCCAAACCCCATTTCACGCACAGCCGGCGAAGCCGTGGAAAAGCCTTCCTGCATGGCTTGCGGAATATCCGGAATGCCGGGACCTTCATCTTTCAATGTCAGCGTAATCTTATCCGCATCCAGTTCTGCCGCCACTTTCCCGCGCCAGGCATGGGCAACAACGTTCACTTCCGCTTCATAGAGCGCCACGACCACTCTCTTGATGACACGGGAATCGATCGATAACTGTTTCAGTATCTTCTTTATCTGGCTGGAAGCATATCCGGCCTTCGAGAAGTTTCCTCCTTCCAATTCAAACGTTAGCTGCATATCCTCTCCTTTCTTTAATAGACCGGCACAAGACCGCTGCAATACAACTCGCCAGCCACATGATACATGGAATGACAGGTTTCAAGCAAGATCATATTGTTCTCGGACGCAAGTTGCAACATCTCCGGCGTAGCTTTCTTGCCACGGACGAAAAGGATACAATCGACATCGGCCATTTCGGCTGTACGGATCGTTTGCAAATTGCAAAGTCCGGTAATGAGAATCATTTCATCACAGCACAATGTCAGAACGTCGCTCATCAGGTCGCTGGCAAAAGCACATTGTACTTCATGGCCCAGCTTATCGTTTCCACATGCCACGGTCGCATCGGTAAGTTCTTGTATTTGCTGAATCTTCATAATCGCATGCAAGGTTTAATTTCGTGATGCCAATGTAAGAAATATTTTTTAATAGATGTCTGTTAGTCTATATTAATTACTATCTTTGGTAGCAATAAATAAAATTCTATTCTTATGTTTAGTAAAGAAACCTATATGGGCCGCCGGGCCAAACTAAAACAGACAATAGGTTCAGGCCTGTTGCTTTTCCTCGGAAACGATGAGTCGGGAATGAATTATGCAGACAACACCTATCACTTCCGCCAGGATTCCACGTTCCTGTATTTCTTCGGGCTTCCTTATGCCGGTCTGTCCGCCATTATTGATATTGACAATGATAAAGAAATCATTTTCGGTGACGAACTGACGATCGATGCAATCGTATGGATGGGAACTCAGCCGACACTGAAGGAGAAAAGCGAAGCAGCCGGTATCACCGAAGTTCGTCCCTTCAAGGAAATTGAATCGTATCTGAAAGCAGCACAACAGAAAAGCCAGCGTATCCATTACCTGCCGACTTACCGTGCGGAACATCAGATCAAACTGTTCCAATGGCTGGGTATCGTGCCGGGAACGGAACAACCTTCGGTGCCTTTCATCTTCGGCGTAGTAAATCAGCGTAATTATAAGACTGCGGAAGAGATTGTCGAAATCGAAAAGGCTTGTGTGGTTACTGCCGACATGCATCTGACTGCCATGCGCACCGTACGTCCGGGAATCCGTGAGAGTGAGGTGGCTGCTGCCGTGGCTGAAGTGGCTTATGCGAATGACTATCAACTCTCCTTCCCCATTATCGCAACGATCAACGGGCAGACGCTGCATAACCACGACCATAGCAATATGATTAAGAGTGGTGATATGCTGCTGCTTGATGCCGGTGCGGAAACGGAAATGGGATATGCGGGTGATATGTCTTCTACCATTCCGGCTGATTCCAAATTCACGACTCGCCAGAAAGATATTTATGATATTCAGGTAGCGGCTCACGAAGCGGCTGTTGCAGCATTGCGTCCAGGTATTCCTTTCGTCGATGTGTACGAACTATCCTGCAAAGTCATTATGGAAGGTTTGAAGGATCTTGGTTTTGTCAAAGGCGATCCGATGGAAGCTGTAAAGGCCGGAGCTCATGCAATGTTCATGCCTTGTGGCCTGGGACACATGATGGGATTGGATGTACATGATATGGAAAACCTGGGTGAAGTATATGTGGGATACGACGGACAACCGAAGAGTACTGAGTTCGGCCGTAAGTCTCTCCGCCTGGGACGTAAACTGGAACCGGGATTCGTTCTTACTATCGAGCCGGGTGTCTACTTTATCCCTGAATTGATGGATCTTTGGAGAAGCCAGAATAAGTTCACCGAATTTATCAATTATGAAAAGCTGGTAACTTACAAAGACTTCAGCGGCATCCGTAACGAAGAAGATTATCTGATTACAGAAGACGGTGCCCGTCTGTTAGGAAAAAAGATTCCTTTACACACGGAAGAAGTGGAAGCACTGCGGTAAATAAGAAATAGTTGAATATAAAACAAAACGCCCCATAAAGCATCTCTAATCTTTACGGGGCGTTTATATTTCTAGTCGTTACCTGATCAATAAGCAAACATATCTGCATTAACCGGCAGTTCTTTGCCATCAGCCGTCAAAACCTTTAGCTGAAGCATACCGCCATTATGGTCGAAATACTTAACTTCAATCGGATGAAGTCCCTTTGCCAATGCTTTCTGTCCGGTTACTTCACGGGGTGAATGAGGCCCGTCATTGTCAACAACCAATTCTCCGTTAATCTTCAATGTACTGCCATCGTCAGACAACAGGTTGAAAGTATAAATACCATCTTCCGGAGCATTGAAATATCCTGTAACGACCAAACCGATATTACCTTTCACTTCTTTCGGGATAGTCACTTCAGATATTTCATACGTACCGTTTACCGGAGCATTATCAATATCGGCACATTTGTTACCTTTAAACTCATGCCATACAGCCTGCAAACCTTTCTTGGAAGGTGTAGCATCCGCAGCCGGAGCATATTCGCTCTTAACGTAACGCGTCTTCACGATATCACCTTTCTTACCGTTCGGACGGAAAGAGCGGAAAGTGAAGTCTGTCGTTTCCGTAACCTTGATCGGACCGTTATACTGAGGCGATTCCAAAGTCGGGATGCTGCCATCCGTTGTATAATGGATTTCAACACTTGGATCAAGACAAGTAATTGCCACTGTACCTTCACCGATAAATGCATTTGTGTTGTTGAATCCTTCCAGGTCCGGCATACGGTAATTTACATTCATGATATTCAAACGCGGGAATTGCTTTACCAGTCTTTCTTTAAATCCATCCCAGCTTTTTACGGAAGGATCGCTCCAGGCCAGTTCTGCCAATGCCATCATACGGGGCATAATCATATATTGTATCCGTTCGCGGGATGGGATATATTCGCACCAGAGATTTGCCTGTATACCCAAAATCAATGCTTTCTGTGCATCATTCAACGATTCAAGCATCGGATTGTAATTGTATACACCGGACAATGAATTTTTATCCTGCTGATAGTCAAAATAGAAATTAGCATTCGGAGTCATGATTGCATGGTTGCCTTGTGCCGTTGCGTCAGGAACTGCATTCGGACTCCAGGTACGCCACCACATAATTGTTGCCGTCGGAGACAAACCGCCTTCCAGGATTTCATCCCAGCCGATCATTTCTTTTCCGTTATCATTAAAGAACTTCTCCATGTTATGAACAAACCAGGACTGCAACTCTTCTTCTGTCTTCAGCCCGTTATCTTTCATTCGCTTCTGGCAATCCGGACATTTCTTCCAGTTCGTTTTTTCTACTTCATCGGCTCCCAGATGGATATATTTATAAGGAAAAAGCGGAATGATTTCGCTATAAACATTCTTACAAAATTCAAGAGCCGAGTCTTTACCCGGACAAACCGGAGAAGAAAAAGTCGTTCCCCACCCTGTCTGATTAAAACAAGAAACACCTGAATAATTACTTACCGCCGCCAGCATATGTCCCGGCATGTCTATTTCCGGAACTACATCGATACCACGTACACCGGCATATTCAACGATTTCTTTAATATCTTGCTGGGTATAGAAACCACCATACAAAGTATCGCCCTGAGTGATACGTAACTTTTCAGCCGGAATTTCATAATCGGGATTATCCTGCTCTTTTGCTAATCTCATACACTCCCGGTCATGATTGTTAAAGGTACGCCAAGCCCCTTTCTCTGTCAGCAACGGGTATTTCTTTATTTCGATACGCCATCCCTGGTCGTCGGTCAGATGCCAGTGGAATTTGTTCAGTTTGTAAAGAGCCATCATATCCAACAGTTCCTTCACTTCTTCTTTAGTAGAGAAATGACGGGAAACATCCAACATCAACCCTCTCCAACCGAAACGGGGTGCATCAGTGATCTGAACAGCCGGAACACTCCAATTAATATCCTTTTCCACCGCTGGCGACTCTATCTCTGCCGGCAAAAGCTGGCGAAGAGATTCAATACCGGAAATAACACCGCCATAGGTATTTCCCTTGATCTGAACTTTACCGGAAGTAACGTCCAAAGAATAGGCACCTTCATTTTGACCGGCAATATCACTTACAGCCAAAGATATATCACCGTCTCCCTCGCGTACATTATATATATAGCCGGTTGAACGGGATAAAAGGCCGGAAAGATAGTTTGCAGCCGGCAATAACTGCTTATCAGCCACACCAATTGTCATGCCATCTTTCAAAGTAAACTGCCCATTGGCATTCTTAATCTCTTTGGGAATAGGAATAATAGAAACATCATGTGCCACAGGGGTCGTGGGTGAACATGAACTCAGCATTAAAGCTCCGGTCAGGGAACATGCTGCGATAAACTGTTTGTACATTTTAATGTGTTTATTTGTTTGGTAATAATTAGAAAACAAAAATACAAAAAAAGAGCTGTTCCTCGTTGGGCGGAACAACTCTTTTTTAAAATAATAATCTACTGATTAAATTCTATTCAAAATGTCAGTCAGTTTATCCGGAGTAACATTTGCTGCAATAATAACTCCTTTGTCGTCAATCAGGAAGTTCTTCAAACCTTTCTGTAGGTTAAACTTTCCATACAACGCTGACTTTTTTCCAAGTCCTTCATGAAATTGCTTTGTGCCGCTAAGCCTATCTGCCTTTACCGTCTCGGTAAAGATTGATTCTTTCTCGTCGAGAGAAACAGAATACATGGCAATTTTGTCTGAACTTAGTTTGTTTACTTCATTCCATAATTGAACGTTACGGACCCGCGATTCAGCATCGTAAGCTGCCCAGAAATTCAGCAACGTGTAACGTCCAGAATGATTTTGGAAACTGAAATCACTTTCGCCTCCCAAAGACTCTATTCTCGGAGCCAGATCACCAGGATTAGTACCCACGGTAGGTCTTGCTTCTTTTGTACCGGATGACATTGTTGCCAACGCAACCGTTACAATGAGAACATAAGCTCTTACCTTCATAATTTATTATTTACGTTAAACTTAATCGGACGATACTCTTCTACAGCTTACTTACCGGTCTGCGGGCGGTTTTCGTCTGCCATCCTTTATGTCCGACTCCTGATTTTCAGGAAGTAAACAAGCGTTTCTCCTTCGCTAAAGAGCTACATTCTTGTTCTTAACGCTGGCAAAGATAAGCGCAAAATACCTTTACCTCCAAACGATATAACATAAATCGACTAAAAAGCAAGATTTTTTATATGTTTTATCGCATGAAAATCCACTAAAATGGTTGCTTTATAACATAAATTTAGGATTAGGCACAGGGATAAATACGAATAATCTTTCACTTTTCTTCAAATTAAACCTAATTCAGCCGCTTTCCGGTAAAGAGAATCCGAAAATAAAAAACCCGGCTTGAAACCGGGCTTTTTTATTTTACTAATCATCATACGGCGAAGGCATCGGCATCCCTTCCTTGATATATTCATCGTAAACAATTGTTGGATGGTCCTGTAATGATGTTCTGTTATACTCTTCTTTGAAATTATCGCGACGGAAGTTCTTCAGTTTGAGGTTTTCCGAACTGTAGGTTCGCAATGTTTCTTTTTTATTACCTGTCAACGAACTTTCAATAACTACCGAATCAAGAATGTTCATTTTAGGAGTCAATGTAGGGAGTAAGGTCTGCTCCAGCAGTCCTCTGTAGGCTCCGATATACTCGCACCAGCAAGAATCACCCCGTTTAAAAACACGGTAGGTGTAATTTGACCATGCCGTACGGACGTGAATCTCATGTTCCCAGATCTCGATACAAGCTTCTGAATCATAATTAGGGTCTTTGATAGTAACCCTCTCCAGTCCATGCGTTTTTTCCACTACTGTTGTTTGCCATTTGTCTGAATGCCGTACTTCGGCAATAATCTCAGGCAGCTTTTCCTTAATTTCAAACTGAATCTTCATCTCATTTGCCTGCCAGTCAGGACTTATTAAGGTTGCCAGGTTCTAAATTAAATATAACGTCTCTGTAAAAATAACAATTCCATTTGAATTTTTGTTTATCTAAATGCCATTATTTGCATATAACTTATTTACCTTTGCCTTATAAAACAAAAAACATGGGACAAAAAGACGAAATTATACTGATAAATATAAACGGAGCCGACCGTCCGGGGGTTACTGCCGCCCTGACAGAGATACTGGCAAAGAATAATGCAGTGATTCTCGATATCGGCCAGGCTGATATCCATGACAACTTATCACTGGGAATCCTTTTCCAGAGTTGCGAAGGTAATTCCGGAGATATCCTGAAAGAGTTACTTTTTAAAAGCTATGAGCTGGATGTGAATATCCGTTTTAATCCGATCACGGAGCAAAAATACAGGAAATGGGTTGATATGCAGGGAAAGAACCGTTATATCATCACTATTCTGGGAAGAAAGTTAACTGCAAGACAGATAGCGGGCGTAACCCGTATCGTTGCCGAACAGGGAATGAATATAGATGACATCAAACGTCTGACCGGCCGTATTCCTTTGGATGAAGATGCCCGTACTCCCAAAGCCAGCGTCGAATTCTCTGTACGTGGAACTCCTCGCGACAAAGAGTTGATGAAAGCAGAGTTCATGAAGCTCTCGGCCGAACAGGTAATGGATATTTCTTTTCAAGAAGACAGCATGTATCGCCGTATGCGTCGCCTTATCTGTTTCGATATGGACTCAACTCTTATTGAGACTGAAGTAATCGATGAGTTGGCTGTTCGTGCCGGTGTCGGCGACCAGGTCAAAGCGATTACCGAATCCGCCATGCGGGGAGAAATTGATTTCAGCGAAAGTTTCCGCCAACGTTGTGCCTTATTAAAAGGATTGGATGTCTCCGTTATGCAGGAGATTGCTGAAAACCTGCCCATTACGGAAGGTGTAGACCGTCTGATGCGTATCCTCAAAAAGGTTGGTTTCAAGATCGCTATCCTCTCCGGTGGATTCACCTATTTCGGTAACTACTTGAAACAGAAATACAATATTGATTATGTATATGCCAATGAGCTTGAAGTTGAAGACGGAAAGCTGACAGGACGTTATGTCGGAGATATCGTAGATGGCAAGCGGAAAGCAGAACTACTTCGCCTGATCGCTCAGGTTGAGAATGTCGATATCCGTCAGACCGTAGCTGTCGGTGATGGGGCAAATGACCTGCCGATGATCAGCATTGCCGGGTTAGGTATCGCTTTCCATGCCAAACCAAAAGTAAAAGAAACAGCCAAGCAGTCCATCTCCACGATCGGTCTGGATGGTATTTTATATTTCCTGGGATACAAAGATTCCTATTTGGACGAACAAATGTAATTAATAAAAGCGTTTATGGTAAGACACATTGTAATGTTTAAGCTGACGGAGTTTGCAACTCCTGCCGATAAACTGGCAAAAATGCAGGAAATCAAAACAGGTCTGGAAGCGTTGATCGACAAGATCGATGTTTTACGTTTGATCCGTGTCGATTTCAATATAAACCCCGAAGAAACCTGGGACGTTATCCTGACTACAGAACTCGATTCGCTCGAAGATGTAAAGACATATGCCAACCACCCTGAACACGTAGCTGTTTCAAAAGGGATTATCGGCCCGGTAAAAGCCGACAGAGCATGTGTTGATTATGAATTCTAAATAACACTTCTCTTTTATGAAGGAGTTTGATATTGAAGAACGTGTAAAAATTGCCGTTCAGAATTTTGAGTCGGGATACAACTGTGCGCAGTCGGTATTTCTGGCTTATTCGGATGTTTTTGAACTGAACCTGGAAATGGCAAAGAAGATGTCCGTATCTTTTGGTGGTGGCGTTGGCCGGATGCGGGAGGTATGCGGAACAGTCAGTGCCATGGCTATGCTGGCCGGATTCAAATATCCGGTATTGGACCAACAGGATCAGGAAGCCCGAACAAAGAACTATGCAATGGTTCAAAAAATGTCCGACCTGTTCAAGGAAAAGCATGGTACGATCATTTGCCGCAGCCTTTTGCCTGCCGCAGAAGCCAGCCAGACTGCTCCGCAACCTTCTGCAAGAACGGCTGAATATTATGCAAAACGTCCTTGTAGTAAATATGTGGAAGATGCAGCCCGTATAGCAGGACGAATGCTGAAAAACGAATTGGATTGACGGCTCAGGCCATCAATCTTATTTGAGAAACATATCCTAATGTCCTGATCTCACTGAATAAATTCATATAAGACGACTGGGCTTTCACATTCACTTTATAGGTTATGATAGACTTGTTCTGTTCATAAATAGATTCAAAGGAAACACTTACAATATAAATGTTCTTTGATTCAAGTATTTTGCGGACAGCCTTTAAATCAGGAGTTGCGGTCGTACAAATAATCGTCAGGATCTTATTTACCCCATTCAGGAACATCCTTTTTTCAAGTCTTTCAAGGCTAACCAATATAACTAATGTAAGGCCTGTCCCAATCAATGCCGGAACATACATCCCCGCTCCCACGGCCAGACCGATTACGGCAACAACCCAGATACAAGCCGCTGTTGTCAATCCATGAATACTCCCATGGCTTTGCATAATAGCCCCGGCACCCAAAAAACCGATACCGGTAAGTACCTGGGCAGCAATACGCCCGGGATCACCATTCAGGAAGTTAGGATAACATTGCGGTATCCAGATAGATATCAGCATAGCTGCTGCCGACCCCATACAGATCAGTGTAAAGGTTCGCATTCCGGCTTCCCGACGGCGAAACTGGCGCTCCACACCGATAATCGCACCTAAAAAGAAACTGACTAATAATTTCACAGCCGCAGTAGTCGGAGTTATAGTTGTATTCTGTAATATATCATTAATTTGGTCAATCATATTTTTCTTCTTTATTATTGGCAAATATAACTATTTATTTGAATATCCCTATATACTTTTCCAAAGCTGTATCCCTTTAGAAAAAGGCTTTATCGTTTCAATTATTTAGGGTAAATTTGCCGGCTTAAAAGACAGCTTATGAAACAAACATTGAAAGAAAACGGTGGACTTCCACCTTTGATCCTCTGGACATTATCTATTGTTGCCGGTATTTCGGTCGCCAATCTATATTACAACCAGCCTCTTTTAAATATGATACGGCATGATCTCGACGTATCTGAATTTACGACCAACCTGATTGCTATGGTTACACAGATTGGTTATGCTTTAGGATTGTTATTCGTTGTGCCACTGGCCGATATGTATAAACGTAAAAAGATAATCGTCACCAATTTTGCTCTTTTGGTACTTTCACTTTTATGCATTGCCACAGCGCCCAACATTCATATAATCCTGACTGCTTCATTATTTACAGGCATTTGTTCGGTAATACCACAGATATTCATACCCATCGCCGCCATTTATTCAAAACCGGAAAACAAAGGACGTAACGTAGGGCTGGTCGTTTCAGGATTACTATCCGGAATATTGGTTTCACGGGTCATTAGCGGAGTGGTCGGAGAATTGTTCGGCTGGCGTGAAATGTATTACATTGCTGCCGTACTAATGGTTGTGTGCAGCATCGTAGTGGTTACCGTTTTGCCGGATATACGCCCTACTTTTAAAGGGAAATACGCCGACCTCATGAAATCTCTTCTATCCTTAGTAAAGGATTATCCGGCTTTACGGATTTATGCAGTCCGGTCAGGATTGGCTTTCGGCTCTTTTCTGGCTATGTGGTCGTGTCTGGCATTCAAAATGGGACAAGCACCTTTCTTTGCAAACAGCGATGTGGTTGGTATGTTGGGACTTTGCGGCGTAGCCGGGGCCATGTCGGCCTCGTTGGTTGGAAAATATGTCAGGAAAGTGGGAGTCAGAGCTTTTAATTTCTGGGGATGTGGTTTGATACTGCTAGCCTGGTTATTACTTTATTTCGGAGGAAACTTTTATACCTCTATCATAGCCGGCATAATTATTATAGATATTGGCATGCAATGCATCCAGTTAAGTAATCAATCCAGTATTTTCGAATTATGCCCGGCCGCCTCCAACCGGGTCAATACCATATTTATGACAACCTATTTTGTCGGAGGTTCGTTGGGTACTTTTCTTTCCGGAACCGCCTGGCAGTTGTTTGGCTGGGCCGGGACTGCCGGTGTAGGAGTCTTTCTTTGCTGTGCTTCTCTATTGGTTACTTTATTATCCGCAAAGAAGATATAAAAATACGCTTATCCATATCCAATAATAAAAAACGGAGAGACTTATTTATCAAGCCTCTCCGTTTTCTATTAATGAATATATCCTTTTATTTTTTCGATATTTCAATCACCCAGCTAGCTAATTGCCTACCGGAAAATACCGGAATACCGACTTTCATCAGATATTCACCGGAATACGTCTTTCCGTTACATTTTAATATAGATTTGGTATCCGGAAGCAAATTGATCTCTTTTATCTCATACTGAGCTTCCGGATCCAACCCTTGCAAACGTACAGGTTGTAACGTTTCCGCATATCGGGGATGGATATCGAAAGCGAAAAGAACAGCCTTATCCGTCGCTTCATTCACATACATCACAGCAGAATGATTTCCTTCGTAAGGAGACACCAGACGATACAGGTCGCCATCCAAAATAGCGCTACCCAAACGATTGAAATTCTTCACCGCCCCTTTGCAATATTCCTGTTCTGCCGGAGTCATATCATGAATACGGATATCAAAACCCAATTTACCCATCATCGCAACATCCGTACGGAATTTCACGCTTGCATTCTTATTCCAGCTTGTCACATGGGCAGCCATTGTCTTGGAAGGGAAGAAATGAGAATACCCCCACTGGATGAAGATACGTTCTATCGGATCCGTATTATCGCTTGGCCAAAACTCGGTGAAGTATTTCAACGCTTCATAATCAGAACGTCCGCCGCCACCGGAGCAAAGCATCATCGGCAGGTTCGGATATTTGGCTTTTACACGTTCCAAAACATTATACAATCCTTTTACATGTTCAATATATAAATGAGACTGCTGATCTTTCAGATAAGGAGAATAAATATTGGTAATCGGACTGTTGCAATCCCATTTAAAATAAGCGATACCCGGATATTTCGTCATCAGATTGTCTACAATTCCAAATACATAATCCTGAACTTTCGGATTACTAAGGTCCAATACCATTTGATTTCTGAAGTAATATTCATCTCTGTTCGGCAGATGAATTACCCAATCCTTATGTTTTTCATAGAGTTCGCTTTTAGGATTCACCATCTCCGGCTCAATCCATAATCCGAACTTTATACCTTTGTCGGTTGCCTCTTTCACCAGTTTACCGATGCCGTTCGGCAACTTCGTCACTGTTTCATCCCAGTCACCCAAGCCCTGACGGTCACTGCTACGGGGATATTTATTGGCAAACCATCCGTCGTCCAACAGGAACATATCAACTCCCAGCGATTTGGCTTCGTCCATAATATCGACCAGCTTGTCTTCATCAAAATCGAAATAAGTGGCTTCCCAGTTATTCAGCAAAGTCATACGCGGTTTATCGCCGTCTTTTACCTGATATTTACGGGCCCATTTATGGAAGTCGCGGCTTGCTTTTCCTTTCCCTTCCGCACTGAAAGTAAAGATAAACTCAGGAGTCCGGAATATATCCTGTGGCTTCAACGAATATTCTGAAGCATAGTTGTTTATGCCGGAAAGGATACGCAAATTATTCAAATTATCCATCTCAAAAGTAAAACGGAAATTCCCCGTCCAACCAATGGTTCCGAAAAGGACTTCTCCTTCATTTTCCTTTGATTCCTCATTCAGTGCAAGCAAAAAGAAAGGCGAATTGAACATATTGGCACGGCTTCCCAATTTGGTATCCAATACTTTTTTACCAAATGAAAGCTGTTGTTCCGTCATGTTGACTTCATGTGCCCAGTCTCCGGCAAATTCTGTCAGAAAATATTTACCAGCATTCAAATGAAGCAAAGAAGAAGCATAATTATAAAGCACAACCGGCTTCTTCTCCTGATGAGATATCTCGGTATATGTTTTGATTATATTTTCTTCGGCATAAGCAATAAAATGAAGATCAACCGTTACGGGATAAACGTCGTCTTTCAGTTTAATAACGGTTTCCGTAACACCCGGTTGCAAATCGCTGGTTTTATAAGATACATACTTCAGCAACAGGGAAGGATTGCCGTCATTGTGCAATATCCGGATAGCCGGTTCGAAATAATCTTCCATACCATGTGTGATATAAGCCTCGCCAAGCATAGGCAACTGGTCGATATCACTATCAAAACGGAGTTTTTGCCCTACATATGATTGATACAAACGCCCGTTATTACCTACTTTATAAATCAGACTGATATTGTCTGTTGTAATAGGAATAATTGTTTTATCGTTGGCTTTCAACGATATAGATATAACAATCAGGCAGATTAAAAGAAATAATTTGTTTTTCATTTCATTATTTTACTTGGTTTACAATACGTATTTACTCTACTTGAAAATTGAAAACAACTATCATACTATCATAATTTTCCTGCATCTTACTGTTTACTAAAGGTTTACACAGCTAAAAAACATCCTTCAACTATCATAAAACTATCATTATACTATCATACAACTGTCATGCTTTTCAGGATATAACCAGTGAGATCAATAGTGTAGTCAGTTATCCGATGATACTTGTATTTTTCATGAAACCTACTGTCTTTTTTGACAAAGGTAAGTATTAAAACAAATTGACACCCGGGTGTCAGGTACTTTGAGACCCGGATGTCGACTATGGTTACACCCGGGTGTATCTATCGGTAACACCCGGATTGGATAAATAATAAGTCCCTTTTCTTGTCAAATAAAACAAGGAAGTCTTTCTATTTAATCAATAGGTTTATACATCCAAAGCCCCTATAAGCTCTTTGGCAGATTTGAATCCATGTCTGTCCAGGTATTCATTCATGCCATCGATCACTTTTACAGAGACAGTCGGATCTATAAAATTATAGGTTCCAATCTGTATGGCAGTAGCTCCGGCCAACATAAACTCGACGGCATCTTTCCAGTTGGAAATACCTCCCAAACCGATGATAGGAATCTTAACTGCTTTGTAAGTTTGCCATACCATACGCAGGGCAACCGGCTTTACACAAGGACCGGAAAGGCCACCGGTTATTGTAGATAATATAGGTTTACGTTTCTCTGCGTCAATGGCCATGCCAAGCATGGTATTGATAAGTGAAACAGAGTCGGCACCTTCGGCTTCGACCGCTTTGGCTATCTCGGTAATGTCGGTTACATTAGGAGAAAGTTTTACAATAAGGGTCTTGGGATAAACCTTACGGACAGCCTTCACAACCTCGGCAGCACCACAGGTTGTAACCCCGAAAGCCATACCACCTTGCTTCACATTCGGGCAGGAAATATTAAGTTCGATAGCCGGAATTTTATCCAGTTCAGCTATTTTTTCTGCACATTCCACGTATGTTTCCACCGACGAACCGCTCACATTTACGATCATATGCGTATCGATATCCTTAATAGCAGGATAGATATGATCGACGAAATATTGTGCTCCTTTATTTTGCAGGCCTACCGCATTTAACATTCCGGAAGGAGTTTCCGCCATGCGGGGATACAGATTTCCTTCACGTGGTTGGATGGTTGTTCCTTTTACAAAAATACCACCCAGTCTTGAAATATCCATAAAGTCTGAATATTCGACTCCGTATCCAAATGTACCCGAAGCAGTCATTACCGGGTTTTTTAACTGCAAATTTCCTATGTTTACATTTAATTCAGCCATCTCAATTTCTCTATATTAAATACGGGACCTTCAGTACAAACACATACATGACCTTCTTGGGTATTTTCCACACAGCATAGGCAAGCACCTATACCACAAGCCATTGTATTTTCCAATGAGACTTCGCATGTGATCGATTCAGCGGCGGCATATTTGGCAACAGCTACCATCATCGGCTTCGGTCCACATGTGTAAATCCGGTCAAAATGAACATTTTTCAATACGGAATGATTTGTTACATAGCCTTTTTCACCCAAAGTGCCGTCTTCGGTAGTTATGTGAACAGTTCCTATCTTCGCAAACTCATCCAACTGCAACACATCATCCTTTGAACGGGCTCCCAACAGAAATACCGGTTCAAAACCGGCGTTCTTCAAGGCTGATCCCAGGCATAACATCGGAGCAGTACCGACACCACCGCCAATAAGCAGTAATTTCTGATTTTTATCTTCACTGGCAGGAATTGTAAAACTGTTACCCAATGGCAACATGATATTTACAATATCTCCGGGACGGTATTCCGCCATACAACGTGTACCATCGCCAACCAATTGGATAAGCAACCACAATTCGTTGGTTGTTCTATCTACAAAGTTGATTGAAATAGGCCGGCGAAGAAATGTTGTAGGAGAGTTATCCACGAGCACCTGAACGAACTGGCCGGGAAGCATTTCCGGCAAAGTGTCGTCGCAGGTTAACTTTAGCAGGCAATAATTTTTATGAAGGCGGTTGTTTTCAGTTACCTTCATATCTAACATGTACTTCTTCATATAATATGATTACTCAATTTCTATACAAAGATACATGAATAAGATGTATATAACAATGTTGGGTTAGTCTTTCTTGTTTTTTTCGGGGGTAAAAGTCTCAAACGTATTATCTGAATAGAATATCATTATTTTGCTCACATTTCTGGAAGGCTTATCCTGGCATACAATCTGTTCAATAACAGGCTGTTTAGTAGTGTTTACAGGTGTTTCAACCCTAATTTCCTTGCGATATTCGGGAGAATCTTGTACGTTGGACGGAATTATCGTCGTATTTGTAAACAAATTGGGCTCAGTTAACACATGTTCACGCATCATAGTGCCTTTACCAAATAAAAGCCAGTCGGAGTCTACGTATGTAAACCGTTCCAATATTTTAATTAGTACATCCAGGCTCGGATTATTTCTGCCGGATATAATATGCGACATAGCCGAACGTTGGATACCGATTGCTTCGGCAAATTTAGAAGGAGTCAATCCTTCGTGTTCCATTACTGCTAAAATACGTTCTTTCATTACCAAAATACGATTTATTGACCAAAAATCACTGCCAATCTGTCTGTTTACATGAATATAGTATAGAATTATATACTGATACAAATATAAATCATTATTTCCAATTGTGCAATTTATTTTTATAATCATATACGGATATATTTGTAACGCACAGTATAATAATATAACGCATACTTTTGTAAACCCCTATAACAAGCCTCTAAAAGAGATTAAAGTAGCATTGATGATTTTATTAAATAAAAACCTGTTGTATAGGTGATTAAAGATTATTATTTTAGCTAAAATGACTTCTATTTCACATTTATATACGAGAATATTGCCATAAATTAATGTAAACGATTAATTTAATTAGATAACAGGCTGGGTTTTGATATTTTATCATACATATTTGCAATAACAGTATTTAAACCTATTTTTATTGATTTATATTAGTAATGTATATTGGTTACATTTGTATTTGCACCACTATAAATACATAAGTAACGCACTTGTTTTATTTACGTAAACATATCTGATCCGACACAAATGTTACAGCAGACATATTTGTTATTATTGTAAATAAGCAATACACTGTTGAAAAATGTTTCTGACAATTTGTCCTATCCTATGTGAATAATTCAGGAAGAAAGTGGATACTTTTGTATCCTTCACTCTAAAACTTGATTTTTTCGTGATATTTGTGAACAATTATACGGGAAGAAAGAAATATTGAATTCTCAGAGGGGTAAAATGTAAACTAAGCTATTGAAAAACAAAATAAAGAAGGTCATTTTGAAGGTTCATAAATCCGAGCATTCCAGAGAAATAACGATAAAAAACAAAAACTGCATGTGCACTAATTCAAATTTTTAGTGACACATACAGTTTTTCTATTGTTAAGTACATTTTATGCTAATGAAGAATTTTATATAATAATTCCTTGAGCAGATCAGCATCAGATGCGGAAGAATTATCTACCCCTTTCGATCTGGCATCGGTAGTCCGGATATCACTTATCAGATTAAAAACTTTCATAGCCGGATAATTTCTCAATCCGGTCATATAATCTTTTACCTGAAAAGTTCCTCTTAATCCTAAAGCTGTCATCAATCCGGTTTCCGATCTGTCTTTCGTATAATAACAAATCAACAGGTTGGAGAAATAATTAAAAATTACAGGAAGGGTCATCTGTATAGGATTACTCTTGGGGTTCTTTTCAAAGTACTGGGCAATCCGGTTTGCTTTTAAAACATCCTTTACAGCAAGTGCTTTTATTAACTCAAAGTTATTGTATTCTTTACTGATTCCTATATTCTGTTCTATCAGTTCCGGAGTGACGCGTTTTGGAGCCTTTTCAGGCAAGATCAATACCAGCTTGTCCAATTCCTTACTTAGACGGCTTAAATCGTTTCCAAGGAAGTCTGAGAGCATTTGAGCGGCCTTCTGATCGATTCCTATGGAACGTTGCTGCATAAATGAGACGATAAACCCCGGCATTTTATAATCCGGAATCTTTTTCGATTCGAATAGAATCCCGTTCTTTTCGGTTGCAGCGGCCAATGTTTTCCGCCTGTCCAGATTCTTATACTTATAGTTAACAACCAGCACAGTCGACTTAAGCGGATTTTTCACATAGTTGGTCAGCAATTCTATATCACGGACCAACTGGGCTTCCCGCACAACCACCAACTGATATTCCGACATCATCGGAAACCGGCGGGCTGCATTTATAATCATAGCCGCATCCGTATCCGCCCCATACATAATCATCTGATTAAAGTCGCGCTCGGATTCGGCAAGCACATTTTCAATAAGCAGGTCTGTTATCCGGTCCATAAAGAAAGGTTCTTCACCCATTAATATATAAACGGGCTGGAACTTCTTGGCCACGATATCCCGGCATATTTCTTCAAACGTATTTTCTTTTTTTGCCATAATAAAGACTTAATTATTACCAACTAAAACGGATGTGGCGTACCGTTTTCTTCTCATCTATGATCTGATGGAGTGCTTCAATACCCAATTTCACATGTTCCGGAGCAAAGCTACGGGTAACGATACGGTCGCTGGCTTCTGTTTTCACACCGTCTTCCTCCATCGGCTTATCCGAGATCATCAGTAAAGCACCGGTCGGAATCTTGTTTGCAAAGCCGGCAGTGAGTAATGTGGCGGTCTCCATATCTATGCCGGTCGCATGTGTCCGCTTCAAATAATCTTTGAATGCCGTATCATATTCCCAGACACGCCGGTTGGTTGTATAAATCGTCCCGGTCCAGTAATCTTTTCCCTGGTCGCGGACAGCAGAAGAGATGGCACGCAACATGGAAAAAGCGGGAAGCGAAGGTACCTCCGGCGGCAGATATTCATTGGAAGTTCCTTCTCCACGGATCGCTGCAATCGGAAGAACATAGTCTCCCAGATTATTAGCTGTTTTCAATCCTCCGCATTTTCCCAGAAACAGCACAGCCTTGGGGGTTACAGCCGATAAAAGATCCATGATCGTTGCAGCATTTGCACTTCCCATCCCGAAATTAATGATAGTAATACCTTCGGCCGAAGCATTCGGCATCGAGCTTTTCAGTCCGAGTATAGGAACATTAAAATTCTCGGCAAATAGTTCTACGTATTTGGTAAAGTTCGTGAGTAGTATATACTTATCAAAATCTTCCAGCTTACGTTCCGTATAACGAGGTAGCCAATTTTCAACGATTTCTTGTTTTGTTTTCATAAATCATTACCTTTGAGGGTATAATTATTGTGTATAATATAAACGACAAATATAATAAATGCTGTCATTAAACTTACCAACATTCGCTGCGAAAGTAAAGGAAAAAGACGGGAAGCACACTATATTCGATCCCGTACGCCGCAAATATGTTGCACTGACTCCTGAAGAATGGGTCCGCCAACACTTTGTAAATTATCTGATTACGCATAAAGGATATCCCAAAGAACTATTAGCAAATGAAGTTCCATTAAAATTAAATGGAACATCCAAACGATGCGATTCAGTCGCATACAACCGCTTTTTAGCCCCTTTAATGATCGTTGAGTACAAAGCCCCCTCCATTGAGATAACGAGTGCTGTATTCGATCAGATAGTACGTTACAACATGGTGCTGCATGTACGTTACCTCGCAGTCAGCAACGGCATCAGCCATTTCTGCTGTAAAATAGACTACGAAAATTTCACTTATTCTTTTTTGGAAGGTATCCCTGAATATAAAGAGCTGGAATGAGAAAAACAGATAAGAAGAGACAATAGCTTTATTCTTATTTACCTGAAAACAGACAGATAAACAAGTATTACATTTTTTACACAAAGCATCTCCCCTTATCCTTCAACGTATGGTTGCCGGACAAGGGTTCGTCAGCCCAACCAGTGACTGTAATTCCTTATCAAAAATTTAGTTTGAAATATATGAGGTGTAACGCAGACCTTATATTCAGTTGTTCCTTCCTGTTCCTCCGCAAAAACAGAATCAGAAGCAACCGGAATTAATCGGGTCGCATTATCAGTTTGAAAAAACTGGCTTATTTCACCTGTGACAACAGGCAAACACAAAAAAGCCAACACTCCCAAGAGCATTGTCATCCAAAAGTCAGAAGTATATATAGTAATAAACTGGTATAGCATTTCCGTATGTTAACAATTATACGGAACAAACATAGCAATATTTATTTAATAAACAAACATTTACAGAATAAATATTGCTATTAGGAGTATTTTTTATAAAACAGAAGCGGTTCTGTTATGATAGATAGCGATAGAATCGATTCTCGGCGTATCCGCTTTATGGATATACACTGAATTATCAATCCCATGGATCGGCTGGCTGATTTCTTCTTTTTCATTGAAAAGAAGAGAGTAACCCAGTATGACTGCAAAAAAAGATAAAATCAACGGCTTCATAATCTTGCTCAATTTTTATGTCTCTATTAGCTAAGATGTAATAAGAACGAAAAATGCTGCATGATATTACATAGGAAAGTACATTTTATTCGTTTTTCTATAGAAAATTTGTTGAAATTCAGGTTTCAGAACTATATAATAAATTGGGTATATGTATTTTATATGGCTTTTTAATAAATAGAACAGAAAAGAAAAAAGGGAAGAAAACTTTAATTTTCCTCCCTTTCCGTTATGTAGATCTATAATCGACCTTTCAATTATGCACCGAAGTCATCGAAATGTAACATTTCACGAGGTACACCCAGATTGTCAAGCATATTTTCTACTGCTTTCGACATCGGGCCCGGACCACACATGTAGTATTCGATATCTTCCGGAGCTTCGTGATCCTTCAGATAAGTATCGTAAATTACCTGATGAACGAAACCGGCTGTATATTTTACTCCGGCTGCATCAGCAGCTGGATCAGGACGGTCAAGCGCCAGGTGGAATGTGAAATTCGGGAATTCCTTTTCTATTTCCAGGAAGTCCTCCAGATAGAATACTTCGTTCAAAGCACGTGCACCATAGAAATAAGACATCTTGCGATCTGTAGTCTTCAGTGTCTTAGTCATGTGCATAATCTGAGCACGCAACGGAGCCATACCGGCACCACCGCCGACCCACATCATTTCTCTCTTAGAGTCGAAGATCGGATGGAAATCACCGTAAGGACCGCTCATTGTTACCTTGTCACCCGGTTTCAGGGTAAAGATATAAGAAGAAGCGATACCCGGCATTACATCCTGGAATCCAGGACCCTGTTCTCTCGGTTTGAAAGGAGGAGTAGCGATACGTACAGTCAACATGATACGGTCGCCTTCAGCAGGATAGTTAGCCATTGAATAAGCACGGATAGTCGGTTCAGTGTTCTGGCACTTCAAGCCGAACAAACCGAAGTTCTTCCATGCTGGCAGGTAACCTTCACCGATCAGATCTTTATCGATATCCTTGTCATAATCCATCGTATATGCAGGGATCTTGATCTGGGCATAAGAACCCGGAACGAAATCCATGTGTTCACCCTTAGGCAATGCCACGATAAACTCCTTGATAAAAGTAGCCACGTTCTTGTTGCTGATCACTTCGCATTCCCATTCTTTTACACCGAATACTTCATCAGGAACTTTGATTTTGATATCTTCTTTTATTTTCGTCTGACATCCCAGTCTCCAATGATCCTTGATCTGCTTACGGGAAAAGAAACCAACTTCCGTAGGAAGAATGTTTCCGCCACCTTCCGGCACCTGGCAACGACACTGCCCGCAGCTACCGCTACCACCACAAGCAGATGACAGGAAAATACCTTCGCTCTGAAGTGTATTCAATACGGTTCCCCCGATAGGAACGTCGTATTCCTTCTCTCCGTTAACAACCATCCTCACATTGCCCGATGGTATTAATTTTGCTTTCGCAAATAAAAGCGCACCTACAAGGATCAGTGTAATCACCAGGAATACAACCGCTCCCACTGCAATGGTAAGTCCGCCCGACATTAATATAATCATCTTTATTTTTGTTTAATGCGTTAATACTTAGATCTTAAGTCCGGAAAAGCACATAAATGCCATACCCATCAGACCGGTAATGATAAAGGTGATACCCAGCCCTTTCAAAGGCTTTGGAATATCTGAATAAGCTAATTTTTCGCGGATTGCAGCCATACCAACGATAGCCAGCATCCAACCGATACCAGAACCTAAACCGTATACAGTAGCAACTCCCACATTAGGAAATGCTCTTTGTTGCATAAACAGAGATCCACCCAGGATAGCACAGTTTACAGCGATCAGCGGCAAAAAGATACCCAGAGAAGCATACAGGGCCGGAGCAAACTTTTCTACAACCATTTCAACCAACTGCGTAAATGAAGCGATGATGGCAATGAAAATGATCAGTGAAAGGAAACTCAGGTTCACACCTGCATATTCAGCGCCCAACCAGCTCATGGCGCCTTCTTTCAAAATATAATTTTCGAGCATATAGTTAATCGGTAACGTACATACCAGGATGAACGTTACAGCCATACCCAATCCTAAAGCAGTCTTTACGTTCTTGGAAACAGCCAGGAAAGAACACATACCCAGATAGTATGCGAAAATCATGTTGTCTACGAAGATCGAGCGGACAAACGTGCTTAAATATTCTTCCATTCTATTATTCGTTTAATAGTTTGCATTAATTTTCTTGAAGTTCTTTGTTCTTTGAACGGTGAACCCATATAATCACGGCAATTACGATCAAAGCCATCGGAGGCAGAATCATCAAACCGTTGTTTACATAGCCGAAGTCGTAGAATGCCTGCGGAATCACCTGGAATCCAAGTAATGTACCTGAACCCAGCAATTCACGGAAGAAACCTACGATCACCAGAATCAAACCATATCCAAGACCATTACCGATACCGTCCAGGAAAGACTCCCACGGACCGTTACCCAGGGCGAATGCTTCCAGACGTCCCATCAGGATACAGTTAGTAATAATCAGACCAACGAACACAGAAAGCTGTTTGTTCACATCATAGGCAAACGCTTTCAAGACTTCACTTACGATAGTTACCAGCGCAGCAACAACAACCAACTGTACGATAATACGGATACGGTTAGGAATTGTATTACGCAGTAACGAAATAATCACGTTGGCAAAAGCCACAACAGCCGTCACGGAAATACCCATAACAATAGACGGCTCAAGTTTAGATGTTACAGCCAGTGCAGAACAAATACCCAACATCTGAACGATAACAGGGTTGTTTTTGCTCAACGGGCCTAACAGTACTTCTTTATTTTTACTTGACATTAATCCCATCTTTTACTGATTTTGCGAGGTTAAAAACTTAACATAACCACTCAGGCTATTAAATAACATATGGTCAACCCCCTGACTAGTGATCGTACCACCTGAAATACCGTCCACATAATCCTGTCCGGCAACGCTTTTACCCGGCTTAACTACAGCTATGGATTTGAAAGATCCGTCCATAAACAGCTTCTTACCTTTAAACTCGTTACTAAATGCAGGTTTTGCGATCTCAGCACCCAAACCTGGAGTTTCCCCCTGATGGCTGAAGTCTGCACCAAAAACAGTATTCTTATCCGAATCTACAGAAATATACCCCCATAACGGACCCCAAAGACCCGCTCCGGACAAAGCCATGATATATTTTGTTTCACCATTAACATTTGCCACATATACTGGGTGTTGATCGGCTGTTGCAGTAAAAGCATCCCCTTCAACTTTCTCTCCGTTTTCATTAACAAGGAAAGCTTCCTTGATCAATTCTCCATATTTCGCTTTAGCCTCATTGGCCGGAACCGAAACATTGATAGAACGCAAGATCTGCTGTCTCTTATCATTATCTTCATTTTCTTTCTGGAAACTTCTCAGTGACTGTGAAGTGAAAGCCAACACAACCGCTACCAGAAGAACCATTACAGATGCATATATTATAGTATATGCATTACTATCTCTGTTCATACCACCTTTCTTTTCTGGTTTGATCTCTTCAAAATCTGAAGAAGGGGCTGCACATAAAGGGCATACATCCGGAGCTTTGTCTCCTTCGTGGATATAACCGCAAACTTTACATTTATATTTTTTAGTTGCCATACTCCTTCTTATTTATTCAGTTTTACACGATTGATTCTTCTGTTAATGTTTGCTTCAACTACATAATAGTCAATCAGCGGAGCAAATACGTTCATCAACAGGATAGCAAGCATCATACCTTCAGGATAACCCGGGTTCAACGCACGGATAATGATAGCCATAGCACCTACAAGGAAACCATAGATATATTTACCTGTTTCAGTACGAGCAGATGTTACAGGGTCTGTAGCCATAAATACGGCACCGAAGGCAAAACCACCTAAGAACAAATGATCCAGAGGAGATACACACATAGCAACCGTTGTTCCGATCATATTGAAGATAGCGGCCATAAACGCACCACCTACAAATACGGAAACCATTGTCTTCCAGCTGGCAATACCAGTGTACAGCAATATCACAGCACCGATCAGGATAGCCAGTACGGAAGTTTCACCAATAGAACCCGGAATCAATCCCAGGAACATATCCCAGGTTGAAATCGGCTGACCTAATACGTCAACTGCCTGGAACGAACCGATCATTTCTTTACCGGCGATAGCAACCTGTCCCAGCGGTGTTGCACCAGAGAAACCGTCAACTACCTGTCCGGCACCCATACCGAATGTATCGGCAGTGCGAACGAATACCTGGTCGCCAGACATGGCAGCCGGATATGCAAAGAACAGGAAGGCACGGGTAACCAATGCAACGTTAAACACGTTGTAACCTGTACCACCAAATACTTCCTTGGCAAAAACAACTGCAAAAGCCGTAGCCACAGCAATCATCCACAGCGGAGTATCGATGGGAACAATCATCGGAATCAATATACCGGAAACCAGGAAACCTTCCTGAATTTCTTCTTTTTTCACCTGGGCAACAGCAAACTCGATACCCAGACCAACTACATACGAAACAATAATCTTAGGCAGTACGGCCAGAAAACCGAAGATGAAGGTCATCAAAAATCCCGGATCAGCACCAACAGCCAGATTGTGTTGATAACCGACGTTGTACATACCAAAAAGCAAAGCAGGCAACAAAGCGATAATAACCACAGTCATAGTACGCTTAGAATCGATATAGTCGTGAATATGCACGCCTGATTTCGAAGTGGTGCTCGGAACAAATAAGAATGTTTCAACACCTTCGAATACAGAACGGAACATCGCCAGCTTTCCGCCTTCCTCAAAGTTAGGCTTAATCTTGTCGAGGTAATTCCTTAACGCTTTCAATGTATTCTAATTTTTTATGTTATTAATTCATTTCCTTGTATAACAGATCCAATCCCTGACGTACGATCTTCTGGATCTCAATCTTGGATGTGTCAACAAATTCACAAAGTGCAAAATCTTCCGGAGCAACTTCATAAATACCCAGATTTTCCATTTTATCAATATCGAAAGCGATAATAGCTTTCAACAGGTATTCAGGATAAATGCTCATCGGGAACACTTTTTCATATTCATTCGACATGATCATGGCACGTTTGCCACCCTTGATACGGGCATCAATTACATACTCTTTGCTTTTAGGAGCCAGCCATGTAAAGAAAGAGTGACTTACACTGTATTTTCCAAACCCGGGAGTTGCCCAACCAAAGAAGTCGTAAGTTTTGTCTCCTTCCGGAATCACAGTGATCTGGTTATCATAAGCACCCAGATAATCGTCCTTACGAACTTTAGTACCGGTCAGCACGTTACCGCTGATAATACGGAGGTCTTCCTTGCCTTCCAGGATCTTTCCTGAAACAAGACTGTTGATCGTACAACCGGAAATAGTCTTGATATAACCTCTTTCTGTTGTTTCAGAACCGGTTAATACGACTAAACGGCTGAAATCAGCCACGCCTTTATTGAACAGGCGACCGATAACGATCACATCTGCCGGGTTTACTACCCAAACAACTTCCGACTTGTTGACAGGCTTGATATGATTGATCTGCACACCTACGTTTCCAGCAGGATGCGGACCTTCAAACTCAACTGTTTCAACTCCTTTCACGTTCACGGTAGAACCATTTCTGACACCGACATACACTTTACCTTTGGTAAGTTTTGCCAATGCATCCAACCCGGTCTGGAAATCAGCTTCCTGTCCTTTCAGGATGAAATCGAAATTCGGGGCCAACGGTGCAGAATAGAAAGCCGACACAAAAATGTCGCGCGGTTCATCTGACGGCGTAGCTACGATATCGTACGGACGCTGTTTGATAAAAGGCCACATACCACCATTGAGCAGGGCTTCTTTTACCTCTTCACTCTTCAGTGAAGACACATTTTTCTTGCCGAAATCTTCATATTCGATCTGCGTATCCGGCTTAACAACGATGCTAAGCACTTTACGCTTCTCTTCTCGGTTTACGGCAGTTACTTCGCCACTCACGGGCGAAACAAACTTGATCTCCGGGCGGTTCTTATCGATCATCAATACAGAACCGGCTTTGACTTTTTCTCCTACTTTGGCAACAACTTTGGGGGTAATACCGTTATAATAGTCGGGAACGATAGCATAGCTATCACTTTTCCCGGCGTTTAGCAGTACTTCCGAAGCTTTACCCTTCAGATTAATGTCTAAACCCTTTTTAATCTTAATCACATTTGCCATGATACAACTAAAATTGTTTATATGTAATTTTCCCGCAAAAGTACATAAATTTTTATGCTTTAAAGCAGGATTAAAGAAATAATTAGAGAAATAATTCCATAATTTTGTACCGTCAAAGAAAGATATATGAAAATGAGAGTGTATTGTTTACTATTTTTGTTGTTTTGTGCCGCTACAATGCAGGCCAATGCTCAGCAAACGTACTTTACCGACGTTAACAGCAAGCTGATAAAAACCCTTCAGGTGAAGGTGGCCGGAGAGTTTATTTCCGAGCCTTATATCGAACTAAACGGAGATCAACAGATCCAGATCAACTTCGATGCGTTGGAACAGGGAGGCGTGCGCTATTCCTATTCTATCATTCATTGTGATGCCAACTGGCAGAGGTCCATCCTCTCTCCCATTCAATATATGAGTGGTTTTCAAGGATTAACGATAGATGACTTCGCCAATTCCATTAACACCACAACGCAGTACACAAACTACAACCTGCTGCTTCCGAATGAAGACATCCAGTTCAAAGTTTCGGGAAATTATGCCGTGCAGATCTACAACGAAGACATCCCCGACCAGATAGTCCTTACCGCTTGTTTTTCGGTTGTGGAACCGATGGTCGGCATTTCGGCCTCCGTTAGCGGAAATACGGATATCGATACGAACCAGACTCACCAACAGGTAAGTTTCACGGTCAATAACAAAAACTTCCCGATACCTTATCCGCAAACAGACCTGAAAATACATGTCTATCAGGATAACCGACGCGATAATGCCGTATCAGGGCTTCAACCGACGACTATTCTTGAAAATCAGATTGGTTACACAAACAATCGCAGTCTGATCTTCTCTGCCGGAAACGAATACCGCCGCATGGAATTTTTGAGCACGAAATATAACGGGATGCACATAGAAAGCATTTCGTACCACAATCCTTATTATAATGTAGAACTGATGACCGATCATAAGCGCAGCGACCAGACCTATCAGTACGATCAGGACCAGGACGGCCGTTTCTTTATCCGTTGCAGCAGTTGTGACGACCCGGATACGGAAGCAGATTACTGTATCGTGCATTTCGCTTTGGCTTGCGATCCGTTCCTTGACGGAAATGTCTATCTGAACGGCGAACTGTTCCACAATGTCCTCGATGAAAAGAGTAAAATGGGATATAACTTTGAAACCCACCAGTACGAAAAAGCAGTACTCCTGAAACAAGGAAGTTATAATTATCAATACCTATTCGTACCCAACGGCAGCACAGTCGGAGAAACCGGCCCGATAGAAGGCAATTATTACCAGGCGGAAAACGAATACACCATTTACGTCTATTACCGTCCGATGGGAACGCAATATGACCGTTTAATCGGAGTCACAAGTGTTAAAAACGCAATGCAGGTATTTTAAAACCTGCATTGCATGTAGAAATTTAAAATAAAACAAATGGCCGTACCCCAAAAAATGGGGACAGCCATTCGTAATTAATATTCCGCCAAATCATTACTTGTTAAAACCATCAATAACAAGCTTCCAAGTTTTAGTTGTATTCCCATCGGCAGCAATCACTTCATATTGCATATCGCTTTTTGAAAAATCTCCTATCTTGCCCAACATGGGAGTATCTCCAATGGGAGTAATAGTAGCAGCTGTAGAAATAGTGCAATATGCATTTAAATTACTCAACGTAACCTGATTTCGTATCTCCTGAGTAAATGTTCCATTCACGGCAGGTACTGTGATATTACAGGTAACAGTTGTATTCTCAACATTAATGTCTATATCTGCATCCATTTTCTGTACCCTTAGTTTTTCACTGTCACCTTCTTTGACCATCCAGCGATATTCGAAAGTAAACGCCTTGATGTCAGCATCTTCATAACTAGGCAAATCTTCCAAACCCGATTCCAGGCATGAAAAGAATGACATGCAGACAAAAAACAGCAATATACATTTTAAATATTTCATTTTCATACTTTTTTAGTTGTTCATTCTATTATAACATTACCATCCGGGGTTCTGATCGTCAGCCAGATTCGGATTCTCATTACGTTCGCTTCTTGGAACCGGGAGCAGATAGCGGCGTTTAGTAAACACACGTGCATTAGCAGCTTCTACAGCTTGTACCGTTCCGATTGAAAAAGTACGACCATCTTCTGATATCGTTATAGCGGTAGGAGTCGTATTCAGTTCAGGAATAACATTTAATCCCTCTTCCTTACCCCAACGTAATAACGACCAATAACGGTCATTCTCCTGTACCAATTCAGCCCGGCGTTCTATTTTGTAGTATTTCCAGACATCTTCCAGACTGGTAGTTGCAGTCAGTCCCGGTAATCCTCCGTGAACATCCCTGGTCTTATTGATATACTCAATAGCAGAACTTTTATCCCCCAACCGAAGCATCGCTTCTGCATAATTCAAATATGAGCGGCCTAAACGAAGAACGACATAATGATAGTTGGTCGGATCAGAGTACCACAGCCATTTATCTTCATAAACTCCCTTACGATAAACATATCCGCTCTTGGTCACATGACGTGCCTGTTCCTTATTAGATAAGTAATGAATATTGCCTTTCAGGCGGGTAGTCACAAGCGAAGTGAAAAAACGACAGGAATCGTACACGATAGTTGCTGCAAAACGTTTGTCGCGATATCCGTAAATAGCATCATTCACCCATAATTTCCCCTGTTTGAAATCTTCGGTATAATACGAAGCCTCATTCCACGGTTTGGCCACTCCGTCTTTATCTATTACCAGAAAAGCATCAGTCACTTCCTGTGAAGGAGCTCTGTCCATCCATCCTTCGAAATTTTTATCCAGAGGCCATTTTTCCCATACGCCGTCAATCGCTTTGTCCATGTTCATATTGGGAACAAGTTCTTGCATCCAAGTATTTTGGAAACTTGTATTTTCAGAAATATTATATACGCCGAGTATTATTTCGCTCGAATTCGTTCCGACCGAATAATCATTGAACAACCCCTTAAAGTCCGGGTCCAGCGAATATTTATTCAGACCGAACAAGCTTTCACTGGCCGTTTTAGCCTGTGTATAATAATCTCTCTTTTCATTAGTATCATCCAGATAGGCTGCACCTTGCAGGCAAACTTCAGCTTTAAGCGCATAAGCAGCCCCCTTACTGATACGTCCGGATGCCACATCGACAGGAAGGCGTTCGATCGCTTCATCCAGATCTTTCAGGATGAAATCATACGTTTCTTTAATCGTCTTAGTTCTCGACAACTCCATATCGTCATCAGGAGTCAACACCTTGTCCACAATCATTAATCTTCCGAATTTGCGCGCTTGGGAAAAATAGACCGAAGCACGGAGAAAATGACCTTCTCCCATCAACAGATCCCGCTCCGGCTGTGTGAAGCCTGTTGCAGCAGCTACTTTTTCAAGAATAATGTTACAACGGCGGATGTCTCCGTATTTATTCCAACCATAATCATTATCTTCAGTGATCTGTTCACGGATCAGAGCGTCGGCTTTTTCCGCATTAACGATGGTATTGTCATTCCAGTCGTCGTTTCCGACCAGAAAATCTTTGATAATATAATACGTACCGTTAACAAACAGTTGTGCCGATGCCGGTTTGCTCCAAACAGCATCCTCCGGAAACTTATCCAAAGGGGTGTTGTCCAAATAGTCATGGCAAGATGTCATACTCATCAACGCCATAACACTTATAAATAATTTGCCCAATTTATTTCGTTTCATTTTTCTGTTATTTTAGAATCCGACATTTAATACAATAGAATACGTCTTTTGTGTCGGGTATGCATACCCGTTATTCGCATTTAGTTCCGGGTCATAGAAATCTTTCACATCCGAAATCGTAAAGATGTTTGTTCCCAAGACAGACAGACGCAAAGAGGAAAACAGCTTATTATCCTTCAATAGAAGTTTTTTGAAATCATATCCTACCTGCAGACTCTTCAAACGGAAATAGGATGCATTATGATACCAGAAATCCGAACCGACCCCATAGTTGTTATCTCCGTTCAGACCAGTCATAGTAGACATACGCGGAAACATTGCATCCGTATTATCAGGACGCCAGTAATCCAACTGAAATTTACATGTTAATGCCTCAGTATGTGTTCCTCTCATGAATTCATCAAGCGCCCGGTAACGTTCTCCGGTACCCTGGAATAACCCGTTGACAAAGAACCCCTTGTAATCCAAACTGAAATCGATACCATAACTTACAGACGGGAAAGTTGGTTTACCGATACGAACCTGGTCTTCTCCGTCAATTTTACCGTCACCATTAATATCCTGATAAGCGATATCACCCGGTTTCAACTCGTTGGAGGCTTCTCGCCGCGGACTATCCAATATCTGTTGCCCGCTTTGGTATAAACCATCGTTTCGATAAGCTGTTCCGTAAAAATTCTTTGTGTGGGTAACACGCTTTTTAGGATTCATCAAACTGGATAACGATTCATCCTCCTTTTTCTCCCATAATTCATTGTAACCGGTCACATTGAAACCTATTTCATAATGAAATTCTTGAACAGCATCTTTCCAACGGAAATTCATTTCAAATCCGGCACGACGATGCACACTCTCTGATTTCACCTGCGGCAAATCCTTTCCCAGAGGTGTAGTATATCTGTTCTGCGGAGAAATCAAATACCCTTTAGTTCGATAGTAAAAATAATCGAATGATGCCGACAAACGGTTTTGTAAGGTTGTCAGGTCGACCCCGATATCCCATACATCTTTAGTATACCAACTCAAATCATTCGAAACCAAAGGTCCTTCCGAGAAACTGGAAACGAATTTGCCATCGATAACATACCCCTTAGAGTTAAAGCTGTAAGCCGGGACATATCTGAAGCGCATATTCCGGTAATTATCACCGGATAAATCCTCCAGACCTTCCAGACCGACCTGTCCGAAAGAAGCTCTGATCTTAAAGAAGTTTAGAATGTTTCTTTCATTCAGTTCTTTCATAAAACCTTCTTCCGAAACCACCCATGCCAAAGCGGCAGAAGGGAAAAATCCGAAACGAGACCCTTTGGCAAAGTTATCGGAGCCGTCTATGCGGAAGTTTCCTTCAAACAGATATCTGCCTGCATAATCATATTTTACACGCCCCACATAACCGACACGGGCACTTTTCTCTGCAAAACCTGAATTTTGCTGTGTAGAAGCATCTCCTGCAAATAACTGGTCGAAGTCGGAAGAGATAAAACCTTCACGATATACCCAGAAATTTTCATCGAATGTCTGCTGGAACGTATAAACACCTTGTACTTCAAAATTATGTTTGCCGAATGTTTTCCCGTATTGTACATTTACATCGAACGAGTTACGCCATCCCCATGAATTAGACATCCTGAGTGAACGGAAATCTTTGGGAACCATCGAGCCGTCACTGGTATATTGAGGAGCATTGGCGTTAAATGATTTCGAATTAGAATCTGCGATACGGAAATTACCTGTGAAACCGGCTTTCAAACCTTTTACAAACGGTACAGCCCAATTGGCATACACCTGGACATTTGCATATTTATCGTCATTATTATTGTAGCCTGAGCGTTTATCAAGATAAGCCAGCGGATGCAATGATAAAGCACTAAATGTCCCATCCGGATTATAAGCGTCGATAGTTGGTTTGGCAGCATTGATATCACGCCAAACGGCATAAGCGCCTTTAATAGTCGGATGCTTTCTTTCCCATGCACCGTCAATATTCAAACCGACTTCCAATCCTATCGGATCGAATGTTGTTGAAACATTACTGCGGAGATTATAACGTGTATATTTATCATTATGACCTTCCTTGAATAAAGATCCCTGATCTAAAATGCCCAGTGCCGTATAGTAATTAACTCCGTTTTTAATACCGGAGAAAGAAAGGGCATGACGTTGCTGGATGGCATTATTCCTCAGTGCAAGTTTCTGCCAATCGGTATCCGGCAGAGTCGCAATAACATCAGCAGGATATACCGGGGCTATCCCATCATAGGCTGCGGCCTGGTTGGCGGCGCCTGTATATTCCGCCGTATTCACTCTGTCCGGCAAAACAGTAGGCGAACTGAAATCGAGTCCTCCCGTATATTCTATTTTAGTCTGACCTTCTTTTCCCCTCTTGGTCTGTACCATAATGATACCATTACCGGCACGGGCACCATATACCGCCGTTGCACTGGCATCCTTCAAAATACTGATTTTTTCAATATCAGAAGAGTTCAAGCTATTGAAATCCTGTGCTTCGCGAACTACTCCATCGATAACATACAAAGGAGTACCACCACCACGAATAGAAATAGTTGGAGTAGATCCCGGTTCCGCGCCACCTTGCTGAACGATAACACCCGGCGTACGTCCCTGTAATGCAGAGGCCGTGTTACTAAAAGGCAATTGATCGATTTTGTCTGTCTTCATGGAGGTGACTGCGCCTACCATTTTACGGGTAGAAGTCGTTCCGTAACCGACGACAATGACTTCATCCAAAGCCTGTGAGTCTTCTTTCATCTTTAGTTTAACAGGCGCATTTCCTACAGTAATAATCTGGGGTTTATACCCGATGTAAGAAATTTCCAATTGGCTGCCAACAGGAGCTTCCAATGTAAATTTACCTTCAAAATCAGTAATAGTACCGACCGTTGAATCTTTAATTTTTACATTCACTCCGATAAGAGGTTCACCCGTATCGTCTGTAATAACACCTGTCACGGTATTTCCCTTCTGTTGGGTGATCGTTACTGCCGCATCATTACCGGTATCAGCCATAACGAAATGCGGTGACATACATAATAGTAAGGTACCGATACCTCCTATTTTCAGATAATTCATTTCGTGAGGTTTTATCAAGCCTCGAAATAGGTTAATTCTGTTTGTCATACTTTTAATTATTCGGTTAAACAATCGATAAAAACATTTCTCTCTGGTAAAAATAAGATTACATTTACTCTTAATTTTCGCTTCTTTTTCATGATTTGTCTTGTTTACTAGCGTTATTAACTACATATTGCAACTCTCTGTGATGATTAATGAACTTTATGTATAAAATCAGAATGACTAAAAAAAACGATCGTTTTTTTTAGTCATTCCATTATTACTGAGCATTTTAGTGGATATATTATATTAAACTATGAAATACAAGACGTAAATAATATTCATAAAAGTTGTTCGTTTAGGATAAATAATCTACTTTTACAGACAAAAATAAACGATCGTTTTTTCTAGTCATCTTAATATTTATAGTGTTTTTACTTCACTTATTTAAAGAATAATAACGCTCTATTAATTTATCATATTTACCGCCTATTTATTCGTTATTCTTGATGTCTGAGGATCTTACGGGTAAGATTTGGGGAAGGTATGTCAAAAAATTAAATCACTATTTCTAAGGTTTATCTACCTCAAAATTAATAGCCGCCTTTCTTGCCTGTGAGTGTTGGAATTGGCGGGCTATTTTATATTCACGCCCATCTTTCAACAGATAAGCGCCTGTTTGTTTAAACCAAAAGTTGATATTTTTCTCTATGCACTGCTGGCGGATATCCAATACCCAATCATAATTGCAAACACGGGCCTCCTTTCCGGATTCCCCACCGACCACCACCTGTTCCACCCAATCGCCCAATTCACCCCTGAAATCAATCGGACCGAGAAGCGGTTCGCAAATAATGATTTTATGTTTTATCGGAGCGGCTTTATAGATAGGCAGGCGATAATCGATCCGGTCCTGGTTTTCCATGGTGCAGCAAATAGTTACATGGTCATACCCATCTCCCCAGTCAGCCGGAAGACATTCATGCAACCGGTCGATCCTCTTGGTAATAAAAAGGAAATGAAGGTCTTGTCGTTTTCGTATCATTTCCCAGGCTTCTTCACGCCATTCATCTGCATCTTCTACCAGAAAATCCGATGTGAAGCAAGTATAAACAAGGTTTCCCGAAGGTATCTTATAGGTTTTGTTCTTTTTCTGTTGCAAAGGCAGATTAAACTTTTCCGTTTTAGCGACAACAGAACTGTCTTTACCATATTTACCGTCCGAACGATAAACATAGCAATGCCGGCAGCCTTCACTTAATTTGTGACAGCCATGCCAGGGATTCCATATAGATGCTTTTGAGCCCATCCTCTTCTCTTTATACCCGTGAAACTTCAGTAAAATCAATGCGAAAGTACAATAAATTTACTCCTTTTACCTACAGAAAGCAAATAATCCGGTGAATTCCTGATATATTTCTTCCTTCTTTCCTTGTTTTTCCTCTTATCTTTCAATATATTTGTTCCCAACCTTTTATATTTTTGACCTGGATAACAAACGTTTTCGACCTAGGTGCTAAACGTTTTTGACCAAGGTAGTAAATGTTTTCGACCTGGGTCAAAAATATAGAAGATACGGATGTTTGGATTTGAAAGTAGTAACCTTACAATTAAAACACACTAGTATTATGACCGCACAATACGGACTTTTCAGGAATCCTCCGCATAAGGGAGAAAAAGAGAGTGATATTCTTCATGCCCGGATCATACCGGGAAGAACCATACGGATCGACCGGGTCACACGGGAAATATCCGAATGTACTTCCTTCAGCCCGGGAGATGTGAAAGGGCTATTGCAGGCTTTTGCCGATGTACTCGTATCGTATCTGGAAGATGGCGATGAAGTTGAACTGGAAGGTCTGGGACATTTTTCCGTCTCACTGAAATGTCCTAAAATAACGAATCCCCGGCAAGTACGCGCAGAAGATATCACTTTTAAATCGGTAAATTTCCGTTGCTCAAAAGAGATCACAGAACGGCTTCGTTGCATGAACGTGGAAAGAAAGCCGGGATCATCGAAACCCGTCAAATACAACGGTGAAGAACGGAAAGCCAGGATCATTCAATATCTTGAAAAACATGAAACGATCATGAGTTCCGATTGTATGGGAATAAATGAATGTACGCGTTACCTGGCATTGAAAGATATCAAGGAGTTGATTGCCGGAAAGAAAATCGTCAAACAAGGTTACCGTAAAATAGCTGTTTATACTTTACCTAAGATATTGTAGATCCGAGAATAATCTGTTTATAAGAGCGTCAAAAAAACAGTAATGACGCTCTTATAAACAACACACCAGCGAGTTAATAAATAAAAAACAAGCCTACACTTAATTGAAAGACAAGGACTTCACTGGATTTTCGTTTGCCGTCCTCCAGGTTTGCAGGGTAACAACAAAAACAGTTAGCAGCAGGATGGAGAAGAACGATACCACATAAACCATCCAGTCTAGCGGAACTTTATATGCAAAATTCTTCAACCATTCACCTGCAAAATAGATGGATACAGGTACAGAGATAACAAAACTCACGATCAATACCATCAGATACGTCCTGTTAAACCGGTATAAAACATCTTTTACGGTCGCACCGAGTACTTTCCGTATCGCAATCTCCCTACGCCGATATTGGGTTTCAAATAATACCAATCCCAAAATACCCGACAAAGAGATCAGGACAGAGGCAAGACATGAGGCGGAAACAATCCGTCCGGTACGTATTTCATCCCGGTAAAGTTGCCTGATAATCGTTTCATAATACTCTATTTCAACAGGATAAGCAGGATCGATCTCTTTAAATGTTTGCCGTATATGCTCTGTCGCCTTTTCCATATCCGCCCCTTGCCTTATCTTTATACAGGCAACCGGCATGCCGGCATTCTTTTCATTAATGACGAAAGCCAACGGGTAAGCACCGGTCCGCAAAGAATTTATTTTCAATTCATCCGTGATCCCGATAACCATTCCTTTATCCTTCCAGTAGGTAATGAGCCTGTCCCCGACCTCCAGTCCGTATTCTTCTTTCGCTTTCCGGTTAAAGACGAATAATAACTCTTTGGATTGCCGATCTTCCTGACGGGGATACCTTCCTTCCATTACCGGGATATCCATCACTGACAGGAAGTTGGGCGAAACATTCAAATAATGAAAATACATCATTTCGTTATTCTTTTCTGCTCCGCCGCCCCGGTATAACTCTTCTGCTCCGACCTTTGCGGAAGAAAAAGCAACATCTTCAATACCGGAATATTTCTTCAATTCATTCGTGAACAGGTCGATCTTCCCGACCGTTTTCCCATTCAGCACAACTACTGCAATACGGTTTTTACCATATCCGAATGAACGGGATTCCATATATCTGTTCTGCTGATAGATCACAAATGCCAGAATAACCAAAGTAAAAGAAATTATATATTGGATACCTATAAGCATTTTCCTTAATGCCAAACCTTTGGGAGACAATCCATAAGAACCTTTCAATGCCATCTGCATGGAAATGGAAGTGGCGCTAACGGCCGGATAGATACCCGCAATGAATCCTACCGCCAAAGACAAAGAAACCAGCCGCAAGAGAACCGGTATATCAAGAGACAAGTTCAACAATACGGCTGGCAGGCAAGCCACCAGCGAAATCACAACGGATTCAAACAGTTGGGCACAACGCAGCCTGGCAACCGATGCCCCGGCAATCTTCCGGATATTGATGCTTTTAATCCGGTAAGGTATAAGGGCCACCGAATAGTTGATATAATTGATCATCGCAATCAACGCCACCAGAAAAGCCACCATCAGCATCCGGTTCATGTTTTCTTTCTTTCCTGATTTGATAAACTTCATCTGGGAAGTGACCGGCTCATAATAGATATCCGCCAGGTTCGTCAGCTTGACTTCCGCTTCTTTATAGTCCGGTGCATCTTCCACATTGAAACAACGGGCAAAAGCGGAACATATCTCCTTCTTATCCGCTCCCGGAGTGACAAGGATATAACAGACATAGGTATAATCATCCCATGATTCATACTGGTAAGAGGGACTAACTGTCGTATAAACAGCATTTGCCAGCTGACTATTTTCCGGAAAATCTTTATAGACACCTCCTACGGTCAATGATTTCCTGTCTTTCGTCCAGATATTTCCTTCTGCCGTCAATTGTTTTCCGACAACTGAAATACTCCCGAATATCCTGCGGGCCAGACTTTCGGGTATCAGGCACATCTCCGGCTGCTTCAAACAATCGGGAGTCCCCTCGCGGAAAACAAAATCAAATATCCCGGTGATATCCGGAGAACAAGTTTGTACCGTTTCTTTGAAACCAGTCTGGTTACCGTTGACATCGGTCGTAAAATAACATTCTCCGATAAAGGGATTGATCAACGTACTTTTCTGTATATAAGGAGAAGTAGACACAAAAGCATCGATCAGCAATCTGGAATGTACGGACCATACAGATGCAGGGGTTTTACAGTCTACCCTGTAAATATGATCCACTTGTGGATGGAACCGGTCAAATTTATTGGCAAAATCAACCTGTGCATAAATCGTTGCAAAAACGATATAGGCAATCGCCAATCCCATAATATTCAGTATGGCTGCTGTTTTATTGAATCGTAGTGCGGAAATAAAATTCCTGTATATGACATGCATAATAATTTGTTTTAGTTTGTATTTCAGGTAATAAAGCAACTAGATGTATCCACCGGATACACCAAACGTTTCCCCTGCCAGACGACAGCAGGGATTCAAATTTTTCCTGAAACAGATTTAATTAAGCATGCAGCAAAGGGTGAAGCAGGAATACCGCTTCTGCCAAAGGAATATTTTATATCGTAAGAAGACTTTTTCCTGATCAAAAAGTTTGTGCAGGTACAGTCTGCTTGAAAGACTGACAATTAATAATACTACTGGGATCAACAACAGAATGAACCAGTCAAGACTATTAAATAATACGGGGACCGGTTGGATATCACGAATCAGAAAAACAGCAGGCTGAATTGCTTGTCCCCGAAAATCTGAAAGATTAACCTCCTGAGGGTTTTGAACATACGAAGCCTTCTTCTCTGCAATGATTTGCAGCGTTACAAAAGAGAAAAGGCATAGTAACAACACTTTCAGGAGTTTCATATTATTATTGTATTCAATATTGAAAAGGTGAACTCACAATCTGTAATTCAATTAATAGATAAGACAAATATACAAAATATACATCAATGTATAATACATCAATGTATATTTTTTGCGGAATAGCCATTTTAATGGTACACAGACAACACAGAACACGCGGAGAATCACGGAAAAATAACATCATCCGGTTCTTTATTATTTCATCCATACAATATGTTTTAGGGATAAAAAAAGTATCTTTGTAGAAGTAGTAATACATAAAACTCAATAGTATGGAAACGATTCTTTTATCAACAGCGGATAATAATGTTCAGGCTAGCCTGTTACAAAGCGCGTTAAGAAATGAAGGTATAGAATCTTTTCTCAAGAACGAACATCTTTCTACGGTATTCGGGAATATTCCGGGATTCCAGATCGAGATATATGTTTTTGAGAGTGATTATGAAAAAGCGAAAGAAGTCTTGAAGAATGGATTTCCGGAACTTGTGGGTGATGAATAAACAGTTTCTTTATACTTCAGCTATAACGGCGATACTGATTGCTATTTTATTGACGATCGTGCAGGTCGTTCCTGAAAAACCATTGCTGCTATCGGAACGGCTTATGCCATCCGCAGGATGGATACAGGTTGGTATCGCCATTATTTACGGGGCACTGCTCAGTTATAAAATGCAGGATCGGAAAGAACGTCCCAAATGGCGAGTCCGGGCGTGGTTGCTTTTTTCTATTGTTTTCTTCGGGCAGTTACTTTTAGGCGTAACTGTCGATTCTGTCTTTCTGATGACCGGAAAGTTGCATTTACCCGTTCCGGCAATCATACTGGCCGGCCCGATTTACCGGTTGGAGGGATTGTTTATGCCGATACTTTTCCTGAGTACGTTGCTGCTTTCGGGACCTGCCTGGTGCAGCCAGCTTTGTTATTTCGGGGCATTTGATGCATGGAGCGCAAAAGGGAAGACAGAAAAGAATGTTTTTCGCTATCATAAGCAATTACGTTACAGTGTATTTTTTCTGGTAATAGCAGGGGCTATTGCATTACGGTTATCCGGGGCAAGCGGATGGACGGCAACGGTTGCCGGACTGATTGTCGGGATTATCGGACTGGGTATCATGTTGATACTATCACGCCGGAAGAAAAAGATGATCCATTGCAGTAGTTATTGTCCGATAGGAACACTGGTGTCTTTTATGAAGTACCTCTCTCCTTTCCGGGTAAAACTCAATACAGACTGTACACACTGCATGGCTTGTCTGAAATCATGCAAATATGATGCGTTGCACAAAGAAAATATAGAAAAAGGAAAAATCGGTTACACCTGTACTTATTGCGGCGACTGCCTCTCCACATGTAAACATGGAGGACTGGAATATCGTTTTTTCAAATTGCGTCCGGCTACTGCCGAACGCCTTTGGATTATTATTACAGTCGTTTTACATACCTGTTTTCTGATGATTGCACGTATCTGACTGGTAAACAGGATTCCCCGCCACATAAGTTGCAACAATATTACGGTCATCCCCCAACGTCTGGATACCGAACAATTTGTTTTCAAGATTCCATTTCCCCTTACGTTCAAGATATTCTTTCCGCATTTGCTGGGAAGGAGTAGCCGTACAATCAACTACAATAAAATCAGCATCCCTGCCCTGGTCAAAACTGCCTATCTTATCATCCAGTTTCAAGGCTTTAGCCGTACCGCGCGTACATTTATATAATGATTCGAATACAGACATAGGATACCCGTTCAGTTGTTGTACTTTATAGGACTCTCCCATGGTCCGGAATAAAGAGAAAGATGTGCCGGCACCAACGTCTGTAGCCAATGTCGTTTGGATATTGATCCGGTTTGCCTGTTGCATATCGAACAGGCCGCTTCCCAAAAACAAGTTTGACGTGGGGCATTGGGCTATTATCGCTCCAGCCTCGGCCATTCGGCGACATTCCGAATCGGATAGATGAATGCAATGGCCGAATACGGAACGTTCGGTAACTAATCCTGCCCGTTCATAAACTTCCAGATAGTCAGAACATTCCGGAGACAATTCAAGGACTGAATCTATTTCATTCCGGTTTTCCGACAAATGCGTTTGAATGTAAGTATCGGGATATTCTTCATGCAAACGGGCGGCACTAATCAATTGACCGTGAGTGGAAGTAATAGAAAAACGGGGAGTAATCACATAAAGATTACGTCCTTTTTTATGCCAGGCTTCGATCAACTCCCGGCTATCAGCCTCCCCGCTTTCTTCAGTATCCATCAAAGACTGCGGTGCGTTACGGTTCATCAGGACCTTACCGGTCAGCATTTGCATGTTATATTCGGAAGCAACCGAAAAGAGAGCATTAACAGAGTCTTTATGAACCGTAGCATAAGCCATACAGGTCGTAGTGCCGTTGCGAAAAAGTTCATTTACAAAGAAACGGGCTACCCGTCCGGCATATTCAGAATCTCCAAAAGCCTCTTCCGTGGGATACGTATATTCGTTCAGCCAATCGAGCAGCTGTTTGCCATACATACCTATCATTTCCGACTGAGGATAATGGATATGTGAATCGATCAGGCCGGGCATCAGAAGTTTCCCGGAATAATCAGTAACGAATGCCTCCGGATAACGCTCTTTTATATTTTCATAAGCTCCGGCTTCTATGATTTTTCCTTGACAGACCACCAATGCCCCGTCGGGATAATAACTATAAGATTCATCAAACTTCAGGGGAGAATCCTTAAAATAAAAGACTTCACCTTTATACAAATATACCGTTTCATCCATCTTCATTCTTTACTTTTATCAAATCAACAGATAATATAACAATGTAACATCAAAGGTAAGAAAATTGTTAGAATCCGACTAAAAGCAGAAACAACTACATTAAAAATAATAAATCAACTCTTTGCCCTTGATGAGAATTAATAAGGATAAACTAAAATAAGAGATGGATTATCATTGGTTGAAATATTATTAATATGTATATTTGCAACCGAAAAGGCTTTTGATTTGAAGCCTTGCGTTGCGTGTGATATTTGTGCGATTAAGTGAAAATCGGCTAAATTTTCTCAAGTCTTCAATGCACAAAGAAGGCCCCGCAACCCTTTACCGGATATACGTGTTATCTATGCTGCTGTAATATGGAGATACTTATGAACACAGCCATAAAAAAAATGGAGAGCGTTTTTCATAACTATCATAAACATAAAAGAACTATCATACTATCATATTTTTATATAACATATTGATTATATGTGCATTATATAAAAACATGATAGTATGACAGTGCATTTGATGAAACATTATTATGAAGTTCCAATCTGGAGAGGAGGCCGGGGGGATTGTTAAAGCTAGTCAATAAACCTGTAATAGTCAAGTAACTCTGATTATGGTGGTTGTATAACGGGAGCTATTGTTATTAATAACTCCCGTTACTTTTATTTTCAGTTTCTTACCAGCAAGGCATCCGCCACTTCTCCCGCTATTTCATCATCCCGTAAAACCTTCAATAAGGATAATCCAAATTCGAATACAAAACCGGGCCCCTGGCAGGTTATGATATTTCCATCTTGCTCAACACCATTACCGGTAGAGATGGCTCCTATCATAGTCGGTTCGAAGTTCGGGAAACAAGTGGCCTTACGTCCTTTCAATAATCCTAAGCCGCCTAAAACCATAGGTCCTGCACAGATCGCTCCCAGAATTATATTTTCTTTATTCTTTTCCAGTATAAGTTCTTTCAGGCGGGTACAAGTATTCAGATGATTGCTTCCCGGAATACCTCCCGGAAGAATTAAAGCATCTGCCGCACTAAAATCGGCCTCTTCAAACAGGTAATCTGCTATCACCGGGATATTATGCGCCCCCATTACCCGGGTTTCACCGTTAATCGAGATGGTAGAGACTCTGACACCTCCCCTACGTAAAATATCGGCTGTGCCTAACGCCTCTATTTCTTCAAATCCTGTAGCCAGGAATATAAACGCTTGCTTCATATTATATTATTTTTTATTGAGATAATACTTGATCTTATATTTCAACAAAGGAATATCTACGGGTTTGACCAGATAATCATTAAACCGGCAACACTTCGCTTTCTCTTTTTCTTCATCAAATGCAAATGCAGAAAGAGCCAGAATAGGAACATCTGAAGATAATTCACGTATTTTACACGTGGCGGCATAACCGTCCATCACCGGCATTTTTATATCCATCAAAACAATATCCGGCTTGTAATCCTTAAACTGCTGTACGGCAATCTGTCCGTTTTCCGCATAAATCAGACGATAATGTTGCTTTAAGACTGCTTGTAGCAAAAGATAATTTTCCAACACATCTTCTGCAATCAAGATTGTATATTGCCCTGGCAAAGCATCCGGAATGATCTCCATAGGAATTTCATTGCCTGCTTCTTTCTTTTCAGACTCTTCCGGAACTGCTAATGGCAGCGTAAACCAGAATGTCGACCCTTTGCCCAACTCCGACCGAAGGCCTATTTCTCCGCCTAACTTTTCTATGATCATCTTACAGATAGACAGTCCCAAGCCGGTCCCTTGCCTGAAATCATCCAATTTTACAAACCGCTCGAATACAGATGCCTGCTTCTCCTTATCGATGCCAATACCGGTATCAGTGACAGAAACCCTTACAAAATCACCCTCCACCTCATACGACAAAGAGACAAATCCCTGATTCGTACATTTTATAGCATTGGATAAAAGATTCAGCAATACCTGTTCAATACGCTGTGTATCTGTCCTTAACCTGACAGAAGGCAACATATCTCCATTATACAGCAATGCCACATCCGAAGTCATTTTCAATGATTGCGAAATATAAACTTCCTGGCAGACATCTTTCAGATCCACCCACGACAGGTTATAATTCAACGTTCCGGATTCTATCTTTGCAAAATCCAGAATATCGTTGATCAATTGGAGCAACAGGTCGCTGTTGTTATTGATAATTGTAAGATACTCCTGTTGTTCACTGGCATTATCCGTTTCGGTAATCAACCGGGAGAAACCGACTATCGCGTTCAATGGCGTACGGATCTCATGGCTCATATTAGCGATAAAGGCATTCTTCATTTTATCCGCCTCCTGAGCCTTGATCAGATCCAGTTCATTTTGCCGCTGTTCCGTAATATCCCAAAGCATAGCCAATAACAAAGGAGAAGCTCCCGGGTCCGGGTTGGTTATCAATAAACGGATGATGTTCACAATACGGATTTCACCGTTCGGTTTCTCATATTCAACCACCGATTTATGGATTCGTCCGTGGTTGATCGTTGAATAATCTTCCGTACGGATTTCATGCGCCCTTCGCGGATCAGAAAACAGATCAAAGTCTGTCTTACCTAACACCTCGGAAGATTTAGCCCCCATAAAGTCTTCGGCCGCCTGATTGAAGTAAATATATTTAAAACTGTCGAAAACATCTTTTACGGCTATAACGACAAAGATATTTGACAGAATAGTATTCATTAAGATATTCAGGAAATTAATTTTGCGCTGATTCAGAAGATTCTCGCTCATTTTCTCTATCTCAGCATTCTTCATGACCGATGCTGCCAAATCCGTTTCCAACACTTTAATGCGCTGGATCAGTTCTTCTTTTGAAAGGTTTTCGTACATGTTCATATATTAGAAATCAAGGTTTATAATTGTAACTTACTGCTGGAGGCAAATGTAAAGATATTTTTTCAGGAACCTTAGAAAATCAACATTTAATTTACCTGTTTTTATAATTTTGAGCAAAAATGCTGCATCTAATCAAAATAAAAGATACATTTGCAGTCTAATTTCATGAATTAAACACAATATAATACGAAAAAGCTATGATGTATTGGCAGAAAGATATTGAGACGATGAGTCGTGAAGAACTGAATAAACTACAGTTGGAACGACTGAAACAAACAATAGAATTAGCCGGACACTCCCCTTTCTACAGTAAAGTTCTTAAAGACAACGGTATAACGGCAGACAGCATCCAGTCATTGGATGATCTGCAAAAAATCCCTTTCACAACGAAAGACGACCTGCGTAATAATTATCCGTTCGGAATGGCAGCTATTCCTATCAAGGATTGCGTAAGAGTACATTCTTCCAGCGGTACAACCGGAAATCCTACCGTCGTATTACATTCGGCAAAGGACCTGGACCAATGGGCCAATCAGGTGGCACGCTGCATGTATATGGTCGGTTTACGTGATACAGATGTTTTCCAGAATACCTCCGGATATGGTATGTTCACCGGTGGTTTGGGATTTCAATATGGCGCAGAAAAACTCGGAGCATTAACCGTTCCTGCCGCCGCCGGTAATTCCAAACGTCAGATCAAATTTATTACCGATTTTGGAACGACTTGCCTGCATATCATTCCCAGCTACGCCACCCGCCTGGCTGAAGTAATGTATGAAATGGGACTGGATCCGCGCAAAGACACCAAACTGCACACGGTCTGTATCGGTGCCGAGCCTCATTCGGAAGAACAACGCAAACGCATCGAACAACTATTAGGTGTAAAAGCATATAACTGTTTCGGTATGTCTGAAATGAATGGTCCCGGTGTTGCTTTCGAATGTACGGAGCAAAACGGATTGCATATCTGGGAAGACTATACGATTGTGGAGATTGTAGATCCCCAGACATTACAGCCTGTTCCGGAAGGGGAAGTAGGCGAACTGGTATTAACGACAATCAATCGTGAAGCCATGCCGCTGTTACGTTACCGTACCCATGACCTGACCTGCATTATCCCGGGCGAATGTCCTTGCGGAAGAACGCATAAACGTCTGGCCCGCTTCAAAGGACGTAGCGACGATATGATCATCCTGAAAGGTGTGAATCTCTTCCCGATCCAGATCGAAAAGATTCTGATGCAGTTCAAAGAACTGGGAAGCAACTATCTGATCACACTCGAAACGGTTAACAACAGTGACGAAATGCTGATCGAAGTAGAACTGAGCGACCTGTTTACCGACGATTACAGCGTCTTGCAACGTCTTGCAAAAGACATTACCCGACAGCTGAAAGATGAGTTGCTGCTGACTCCGCGCCTGAAACTGGTAGCCAAAGGCTCATTGCCCGTTCAGGAAGGTAAAGCCGTAAGGGTAAAAGACTTGCGTAAGTTCTGTTAAAACAATTGTTCAACAAATAAAAGATACAGCTATGACAGTAAATCAAATTTCTATTTTCCTGGAGAATAAATATGGAAAGCTAAGTGAAATCCTGGCTCTGCTTGCTGAAGAAAATATACGGATCATTGCTGCTACTGTTGCGGATACGTCTGAATATGGCATTCTGCGTATTATTGTAAGCGATCCGCAGAAAGCATACAAGATATTGAAAAGCAACAATGTAAGTGCGAATCTGACGGACGTACTGGCTATCGTGACCAACTCTTGTGCCGGAAGTTTTGCACAGGCATTGACACATTTTACAAAAGCCGGTCTGAGCATAGAATATATGTATTGTTTTTCACTGAATGACAAATCGATCCTTATTCTTCGTACCAATAACCGGGAAGCAGCCCGTGAAGTAATCCGTCGTCAGAATCTGGAATGCATTTGCGAAAGCGACTTGATGAAATTATAATAAAACAAATAACAAATGTTCGGAATAGAAGATCCCGGTATCTGGTTAGCCTACCTGTTAGCCTTCGCGTGTTTAATTTTTTCTTTATGGTTCGGAATTACCAATTGGAATAAAGGAGATAAAGAGAGTGATAACCCTAAACAACCTGATAAATGAGTACCCTTACCCTTGGAATTGTTGTTATCCTTTACATGTTTGTCATTGCCTGGTTAGGTTATATCGGATATAAACAGACTAAAAATGCCAGTGATTATCTGCTAGGAGGAAGAAAGGTCAATCCTATTATCATGGCCCTCTCCTATGGAGCTACATTTATTTCTGCATCGGCTATCGTAGGTTTTGGTGGTGTCGCAGCTACTTTCGGTATGGGTATCCAGTGGCTATGTCTGCTGAATATGTTTATGGGAGTGGTTGTAGCCTTTATCTTCTTCGGTAGAAGAACCCGTAAATTAGGAGAACAGCATAATGCGCGTACATTTCCACAATTATTGGGGATGCACTATAAATCGCGTAGTATACAGATATTTATAGCTACTATCATTTTTATAGGAATGCCATTGTATGCGGCCGTTGTCATGAAAGGAGGCGCTGTTTTCATCGAACAGATGTTCCATATCGACCTGCATCTGGCTTTATTGATATTTACTTTGATTGTGGCTGCTTATGTAATTACCGGTGGTATAAAAGGAGTTTTATATACAGATGCCTTACAGGCTGTGATTATGTTCGGCTGTATGTTATTCCTTTTATTCTGGTTTTACAAAGTCATGGACATGGGCTTCATTGAAGCGAACCAGAAACTGACGGAGATTGCACCGCTTGTCCCCGACCGTTTCAAAGAGTTGGGACACCAGGGATGGACGGCGATGCCGGTCACCGGTTCTCCCCAATGGTATACCTTGGTCACATCGCTTATCTTAGGTGTCGGGATAGGTTGTCTGGCACAGCCTCAGTTAGTTGTACGCTTCATGATGGTGGAAAGTACCAAACAGCTGAATCGCGGAGTACTTATCGGTTGCGTGTTCCTGATTGTAACTGTAGGAGCTATTTACCATGTAGGAGCATTGTCGAATCTGTTTTTTATGAAGACAGAAGGAGTTGTCGCTTCGGAAGCCATCAAAGATATGGATAAAATTATCCCGTTGTTTATTGACCGTGCTATGCCGGAATGGTTTAGTGCCGTATTTATGCTGTGTATCCTGTCGGCCAGTATGTCCACATTGAGTGCACAGTTCCATACGATGGGAGCTGCATTCGGGGCGGATGCATTTTCGAACCTGGGACGCCGTAAAAATACAAACTCAACGATGGGAGTCCGTATCGGAGTTTTATGTTCTATCCTGTTGAGTTATATTATCTGCTATACGTTGAGTGCCGGTATTATAGCCAGAGGGACAGCCTTATTTATGGGTGTTTGTGCAGTGACATTCCTCCCCGCCTATTTCTGTTCATTGTATTGGAAAAAGGCAACAAAACAAGGAGCTTTAGCCAGTCTCTGGACAGGTGCATTGGCAAGTATGTTTGCCATGCTGTTTCTCCATAAGGCAGAAGCCAGTGCGGTTGGTCTGTGTAAAACATTGACGGGAAAAGATGTACTGATCGATGTATATCCCTGGTTTGCGATAGATCCTATTCTATTTGCTCTCCCGTTGTCTGTTATTGCTATTGTCGTTGTCAGCCTGATGACGCAGGAAAAGACTAATAAGATATAATATGGAATACATTAGTATTTATTGCATGTTAGAAAACATATATTAGCATTTTAACTATTGCTACTTATGAAAAGATCCGTACTTTTGTACTGTGGTTTTTTCATAATAGTATTAGATTTAAGGTTAACAAAGTTGGTTAGGGCTTGTCGTGAGACAGGCTTTAATTTTTTATAGACCTCTCCTATTCCATACTTTTTTTAATCGACCTCTTATTTTACATGACTATTAATCCTAATTTCCTACCTTTGCAACAAAAAAGATGATCAAATACTTTTGTTTACTTCTGCTGATTCTATGCAGCTGCAATAATGGGAAAAAGGAGAATGATGTGCTTCATGTGGCTGTTTTTCGCGGACCTTCCGTTATTGCGTTTGCAAAGATGATGGAGGATTCGCCGGAGATAGAAGGAAAACGGTTGTCTGTAGATATAGTCGACTCTCCGGAACTGATGCAGGCATTATTAATAAAAGGGAAAGCGGACCTGGCTGCCCTTCCTATGATTAATGCAGCCAATCTTTATAATAAAGGATTGAAATATTCTTTACTCGGATGCCCTGTCTGGGGAAATCTGTATCTTGTCGAAAAGCAAGGGATACGGAATCAATCACCGGAAACGGAGACTTTATATGTCTTCGGTGCAGGCACAACTCCCGATATCCTGACCCGCTACTATTTACATCAAAAAGGATTATCTTATTCATTGAATTATTCGTTTACTACTCCCGGTGAAATAAGCCAGGGATTGCTAGCCGGACAGATTCAGACGGCTGTCCTGGCAGAACCGTTTCTAAGCGTGATACTTCGGAAAGACAGTACTTTATCTATAAAAACGAGTCTTAACAATCCGGACAGTACCTCTCCGGGATTTGCCCAGACTGCGATTGTCTATGCACCTTCGTTAAACGATAAAAGAACATTGCTGGATAGCTTGTTGAACGAGTCCTGTCAGTTTGCCGTCAGTCAACCTCAAAAAGCAATAGATATTCTGGAGAGCCGCAATATATTTGCCCTGGGAACACTCACTCCGGAAAGCATAGAGAGATGCCGTATTAACTATTTATCAACCGGAGAAGCTAAAGAAAGCATACTTGATTTCCTTCGGCTGATAGAGCAATATGAACCGAAAGCCATAGGAGGAAAACTTCCGGACAATGGCTTTATTTCAGGAGAACGATGAAAAAAGGATTAATTTCATGTGTATCAGTCTGCTTGCTGCTGCTTATCTGGCAGTTAATAGCCTCTTCAATGGACCAGCCGGAATTGATTCCGTCCGTTCCTGAACTGATAAAAGCCTTATTTCAGCTATTCGGTACCGATACTTTTTATAAAAGCATATCGGCTACCATCCTGCGCGGTATTTCCGGTATCATTCTATCATTGGGAGCCGCGGTGATGACAGCTTTCTTATTTGCCCGTTACGAATTGCTTTATGAGTTATTCCGTCCCCTGCTGACAATCATGCGTTCCGTTCCGGTCATCTCTTTTATCTTATTGGCTTTAATCTTTCTTGACCCGGAAGGAATACCGTTAATAATTGCTTTTCTGACCATGTTTCCTTTATTAACGGAAAACCTGACGAAAGGAATCATCAGTCTGCGGCCCGGACTTTCCCTAATGGCGGCTCAGTTCAAAATCAATCGCAAGAATAAACTGATACATATATATTATCCCCAACTGAAACCTTTTTTATTCAGTGGGCTGGCGTCTGCTACCGGATTCGGCTGGCGTGCTATTATTATGGGCGAGGTACTTTCACAATGCGCCTTCGGTATCGGCGGGGAAATGAAACGTGCACAGTTGTTCATATCGGTTCCCGAATTGATTGCATGGACTGTTATTGCCGTCTTGATTAGTTTCCTGTTTGACAAAGGAATCAGCCGGTTGACACTGGTTACATGGAACATACAGTATAGCAATGGAAAACCGGAAAAGGAAGAACTTCCCCACCCTTGTCCCATAGAAGCAGCAGACGTTACATTTCAATATGATGATACCAAAGTACTATCGAATTTCTCATATACTTTTGAACCCGGCATCATTTATGGTATAAAGGCTCCGTCAGGAAGCGGAAAAACAACTTTACTGAATCTGCTGGACGGAACATTGAAACCAATCGAGGGAAAGATTATATCTCATCGGGAAGAAAAGTTTGCTGTTGTATTCCAGGAGCCGGAACTACTGTCCCATTTAACTGTCCTGCAAAACATTTGCCTACCGTTAGCATCGCTCTATAAACAAACTTATGCGGAACAGGTAGCATTAACAGCATTGAGAATAGTCGAGATGGAAACTTTCACGGAACGTTATCCTAACGAACTGAGTTACGGCCAGCAACAGCGCGTAGTCCTTGCCCGGGCATTGGCATATCCATCTACTGTTATGCTTCTTGACGAGCCTTTCAAAGGATTGGACAAGCCACTCGCAATCCGCATCATCGACCGCATAATTGAACGACAAACAGAATATAAACGCACTGTCATCTTCACATCACACAATCAGGAAGAGATAGAGCGCTTTGCTTCCGTTATTATCCGGCTACCGATAATCAATTAACTTTTACGGGATTACAGGGGATTGAGAACCAGAATGTAGAACCTACGCCTTCCTCTGAATCGACACCTATCTCTCCGTTCAACATCGTTATAATTGTCTTACAGATAGACAATCCAAGTCCTGTCCCTTGTTTAAACCTATCCAGTTTGACAAACCGGTCAAAAATGGTAACCTGGTCCTCTTTCTTTATGCCGGTACCGGTATCGCTGACATAAGCATAAATGCCATTATCAGTCAAATGATAACCATACCGTATCGTTCCTGCCGATGTAAATTTGACCGCATTAGACAAAAAGTTAGTCAACACCTGTGTAAGTCTTGTCTTTTCAGAAATGATACTGTAGTCGCTTCCGTCATTTTCAAAAACCACCTTTACCCCGGCATTTACCCGCCGTAAGAAAGCCGGCTCCTGCGGTTTGAAAATACTATTTAAACTGAAGTCTGAATAAATGAACTCCAGCTTACCCGATTCTATCTTTGAAATATCGAGAATATCATCAATCAATTGCAACAGAAATTCATTGCTCGATTCAATAATCTTCAGATATTCCTGTTTTTCTTCATCCGTTTCCGCCTGGGCCATCAAAGTAGAGAAACCGACAATCGCATTTAAAGGCGTACGTATTTCATGACTCATATTGGCGATAAAGGCTGATTTCATCCGGTTACTCTCCTCTGCTAGACGTTTCGCCTGTACATCTGCTTCGTGGCGTTTATCCACCGTGATATCCCGCAGGATACCAATAGCTTTCAGGGGTTTACCGTCTTTACCATATTCATATACTTCACCGATTTTCTCCAGCCAGACATATTCTTCCGAAAAATAACGGCAACGGAAACTCAGGCGTAATGATTCTATCTCACCCTGGGCAAAGGCCGTCACAACATCCCGGTACATTTGCTGGTCGTCCGGATGGATTTTTTCAGTAAAACTTTCGTGGGAAATATAAGCATGAATCATTTCACCGTTCTCTACATGAGAAAGCTCCGCCGTTTCATTCACGACATCCCATATCCACGGATAGATAAGGCCTGCCATACAGGATAAGGCCAGTCTTTTATTATTTTCATGCAGTTCTTCTTCTATCTGCCGTTGTTTGGTGATGTCCCAGGACATACCCAATAGAAAAGGCGCTTTTCCTTCGCGGGGTACCAGCAATTTCATGGTATCCATAGAACGCACTACACCTTTGGGGTCGAGCATCTGTTCAACAAAGCGTTGCATCTCTTTCGTTTGAAGTACCTTCTCATCCATATCCCTGAAAGACTGCGCTGCAACAGGGTCAACAAACAAATCAAAGTCCGTTTTCCCGACAACATCATTGTGAAAACGACCATATATCTGATTCATCATCGGGCTGGAATAAACATAACGGAAGTCATCTCCAGTATCCTTAACAAAGAAGTACATTGGTACTGAGTCTACTATGTTCGAAAGTAACCCGGATAAATCTTTATATTTTTGCTCCAATGCATCAGCATTTGAATCTACTGGTATCATACAGCTTTGAGGACTTAATGTTTATATTCTCACAAAAGTCTTGAAAATAAACGAGAGTAACAAATATTAAAAGAAAGAACTTCCCACAAAAGTAAAATAAACGGCAAAAGATTATCTTTGTAGGCTATAAATAGAAATGAAAGAATTATGACAACATTATTCCATTCACTTATCTCCCACTCCTTAAACATTCCGGCTGGACAGGTCGAAAGAACGATCGGGTTGCTTAATGAAGGGGCGACCATTCCTTTTATCAGCCGTTACCGGAAAGAAGTTACCGGAGGACTGGATGAAGTCCAGATCGGGAATATCAAAGACCAACTGGATAAGCTGACTGAACTCAAAAAACGGAAAGATACCATATTAAGTTCTATCGAAGAACAAGGGAAACTAACCTCTGAACTCAAGAAACGAATCGAAGATTCCTGGGATAGCACCGAGATAGAAGACCTTTATCTGCCCTACAAACCCAAACGGGTGACTAAGGCTGAGATTGCACGTAAAAAAGGGCTGGAACCGCTTGCCAAAATTATCATGATACAAAACGAACCGGATTTGCTGGCCCGGGTGAAGAGTTTTATCAAAGGAGAAGTAAAGAATGCAGCAGAAGCCTTGCAAGGAGCACGAGATATTATCGCTGAATGGGTAAACGAAAATGAAGGGGCACGTAACGCCGTGCGTAATTCTTTTGCCCATACAGGGATTATTTCTTCTAAAGTTATTAAAGGAAAAGAGGAAGAAGGAGCCAAATACCGGGACTATTTCGATTTCAGTGAACCGCTGAACCGATGCAGTTCCCATCGCTTGCTGGCCCTCCGCCGCGGAGAAGCGGAAGGTATCCTCAGAGTCAGCATATCACCCGATGTCGATACTACACTCGACCATTTGAAAAGACGGTTCGTGAAAGGGAACAGCGAAGTTTCCGACCAGGTAGCCAATGCGGTAGACGACTCTTTCAAACGTCTGCTAAAGCCTTCCATAGAAACGGAATATGCCAATCTGAGCAAAACGAAAGCCGACGAAGAGGCCATCCGTGTTTTTGCAGAGAACTTGCGGCAGCTTTTACTGGCACCGCCGTTAGGACAAAAGCGAGTGTTAGGTGTCGACCCCGGATATCGTACCGGATGCAAATTAGTTTGCCTGGATGCCCAGGGTAACCTGCTTCATAACGAAGCCGTCTATCCGCATCCGCCGCAGAATGAAAAGAGTAAAGCCGCAGCTAAAGTCTCTCAATTGGTATCGACTTATGCCATCGATGCTATCGCTATCGGCAACGGAACTGCAAGCCGCGAAACGGAACAGTTCATTACTAATCTCCGTTATGACCGGAAAGTACAGGTGTTTGTTGTCAGTGAGAACGGAGCTTCCATCTATTCTGCCTCAAAGATTGCCCGGGATGAGTTTCCTGAATATGATGTGACCGTACGGGGTGCCGTCAGTATCGGACGCCGGTTGATGGACCCACTGGCAGAACTGGTAAAAATCGATCCCAAAAGTATCGGAGTCGGCCAGTATCAACATGATGTCGACCAGAGTGCTTTAAAGAAAAGCCTGGACCAGACTGTGGAAAGTTGCGTAAATATGGTGGGAGTCAATGTGAATACGGCCAGTAAGCACCTGCTGACTTATATCTCCGGTTTAGGACCGACACTGGCACAGAATATTATTGACTACCGGGCCGAACATGGTCCTTTCCAATCCAGACGTGAATTGTTAAAGGTGCCGCGTATGGGTGAAAAAGCGTTTGAGCAAAGTGCCGGATTCCTTCGCATACAAGGTGGCAAAACACCTTTGGACAATTCCGCCGTTCACCCGGAAAGTTATCCGATTGTGGAACAAATGGCCAAGGACTTAAAATGTACCGTGGAAGAGTTGATTACCAATAAAGAATTAAAGAAGAAGCTCGACCTTAAGAAATATATTACAGAGAAAGTCGGTATGCCGACTCTGCTTGATATCATGGAAGAGTTGGATAAACCCGGTCGTGACCCGCGCCAGGCTATCCAGGTCTTTTCTTTCGACCCTACCGTTAAAACGATAGAAGACCTGAAGGAAGGGCTAGTCTTACCGGGAATTGTAACCAATATTACGAACTTCGGTTGCTTTGTTGATGTTGGTATAAAAGAGAACGGATTGGTTCATATCTCGGAACTTGCCGATCGTTTTATCAGCGACCCGACACAGGTGGTTTCTATCCATCAGCATGTTAAAGTGAAAGTTTTGAGTGTAGACCTGGTCCGTAAACGGGTTCAGTTATCTATGAAAGGATTGTAGTATGAAAATAAACAAAACGAATGTGGCCAGGCTGTTGGATAAAGCTAAAATAGCCTATCAGCTGGTTCCCTATGAAGTCGATGAAAATGATTTAAGCGCCACCCATGTGGCAGAGCAATTGGGAGAAAACGTAGAACAGGTATTCAAAACGTTAATCCTTCACGGAGATAAAAGCGGATATTTTGTCTGTGTTATCCCCGGAGCTGATGAAGTGGATTTGAAAAAGGCAGCCAAAGTATCGGGCAACAAAAAATGTGAGATGATCCCGGTGAAAGAATTATTGCCTTTAACCGGGTATATCCGGGGAGGATGTTCCCCTATCGGAATGAAGAAACATTTCCCGACCTATATCCATCAATCTGCCGGGCAATATGATACTATATATATCAGTGCCGGACAACGAGGATTGCAGGTTCAGATAGCTCCGGATGATTTAATTCGTGAGGTGAGGGCCGAAGTTGCAGATTTGATTGCAGAGAAAGAACGATGATAATAAACCTAAATAAAAAGAGAATGCAGGAAAAGCCAGCATTCTCTTTTTATTTAGGTAAACCGTATTTCTATAATTTAGAATTTCCGGAATATATACCTTTTCCCTTCACTGTTTAAAATCAGTTGCTTTCCGCTCAGTTTCTCTATGGAGAATGTACGTGTTTTAGACTTCCAGTCGGTGTAGTGCAAATAGTTTGCCGCAGGACCTGGGTCGTCTGCCAATTCCAATTCCAACTGGTCTTCATCCTTTATCGTATTGAAACCATATTGCAAAACATATTTGTCTTCAGCCGGGATGTACACCTGATACATAAATAAAATATTCTGGAAATTATAAAATACCGTATCAGCCTGTATCACATCGCCATTAGCTTCCACTTGCTGTAATTGCCATTTGCCTTCCAACTTATGCTCCGTATCATTACTACATGCAGCCATCAAAATTGTGACAGCGGCTATCATCCAGTATTTCATTTTATTCATCATAACAAACCTTTTGTACTCGGTAATTCATATTTATAAATATCACGGCGTATAGCCATTTTTACAGAACGTGCCAAAGCCTTGAAAATACCTTCTATCTTATGATGCTCATTCGTCCCTTCTGCCTTAATATTCAGATTCATGCGGGCGGCATCACTCAGGCTTTTAAAGAAATGAAGGAACATCTCCGTCGGCATGTCTCCAACCATTTCACGACGGAACTCGGCATCCCAGACCAGCCAGGGACGTCCGCCGAAGTCGAGAGCCACACTGCACAGGCAATCGTCCATCGGCAAAGAATAGCCATACCGTTCGATGCCGCGCTTGTCGCCTAAGGCTTTCAGCAAGGCTTCACCCAGGGCAATCGCCGTATCTTCAATTGTATGATGCTCATCAACGTCGAGGTCACCCTTTACACGTATAACCAAATCCATACCGGAATGTTTTCCTATCTGGTCCAGCATATGGTCAAAAAAGCCTAATCCGGTCGAAACCGCTGTCTTTCCGTTTCCATCCAGATTTACTTCTACGTAAATATCCGTCTCCTTGGTGGTGCGCTGCACAACGGCACGGCGTTCGCCGGCAAAAAGATATTCGGTAATTTTATCCCAATCATCCGTAATAAGTACAGGGGAAAGAGAAGGATTCCCGGCCAGCAACCTGTCCGCCTCTTCATCCGAAGGACGCAGCCATATACCTTTTGCACCCAGGTTTGCAGCCAGTTCCATATCCGTCAGGCGGTCTCCTATCACGTAACTGTTTGCCAAATCGTACTCGCCGGCTAGATATTTACCCAGCATTCCGGTACGCGGTTTGCGGTTGGGAGAATTATCCTCCGGGAAAGAGCGGTCGATCAGCATGTCATCAAAGACAATCCCCTCACCTTCCAATGTCTTCAGCATCTTGTTGTGAGCCGGCCAGAATGTATCTTCCGGAAAAGAAGAGGTACCCAATCCGTCCTGGTTTGTCACCATGACAAACTCAAAATCAAGCTGTTTACGTATGAAGTATAAATTGCGGAATACCTTAGGATAGAACTCCAGTTTCTCCAGGCTATCCAGCTGGTAATCAACAGGAGGTTCTATCACCAATGTTCCGTCTCTATCGATAAAGAGAGCTCTTTTCATGCTTACAAACTTTTTAAAGCCTTCAATAAGGCATCGTTTTCTTCCGGTGTGCCAACAGTGATACGCAAACAGCCGTTACACAATGTCACATTATTCCGGTTACGTACAATAACGCCTTTCTTCACCAGTTTATTATATACGGAGTCAGCTTTGCCTACATTTACCAGGATAAAGTTTGCATCGGTCGGATACATTTTATGGACAATCGGCAGTTCCGGCAAAGCTGCCTGCAACCGGATACGTTCGGACATGATACGGCGCAACTGTTCCAACATCTGGCCTTCATTATTCAACAAGTCCAACGCCTGTTTCTGTGTCAGCACATTGACGTTGTAAGGATATTTAATCTTGTTCAATATTGCAATAATTTCCGGAGAAGCAAAAGCCATGCCCAACCGGAGGCCTGCGGCTCCCCATGCTTTGGATAATGTTTGCAAAATTATCAGATTCGGGAATTTCTTCAGTTCGGGAAGGAAAGAAGGTTCTGCCGAAAAGTCGATATAGGCTTCGTCCAGTACGACTATTCCTTCAAAGTTATTCAGTATCTTATATATTTCATCCCGGTTCAGGCTGTTTCCCGTCGGGTTGTTCGGCGAGCAAAGAAAGATTACTTTCACCCATTCGTCCACTTCCTCCAGTAATGCTTCTGCATCCAGTTCGAAATCAGGAGTTAAAGTCACTTTCCTGAACTCCACGTTGTTAACGTTGGAAGCAACTTCATACATACCGTAAGAAGGAGCGATACTGACAATCGTATCAATTCCCGGGTCACAGAATGCACGGATAACAAGGTCTATCGGCTCATCGCTGCCATTGCCCAGAAAGATGGAATTGCGGTCTACATCTTTCAATTCGGCAATCCGTTCTTTCAACTCCCACTGTAAGGGGTCGGGATAACGGTTATAAGGCTCGTTATAAGGATTCTCATTTGCATCCAGGAAAACAGATGCACTTCCGTGAAACTCGTCTCTTGCAGAGGAATAGGGTTTCAACGCCCAAATATTAGGTCTTACCAGGTCTTTTAAATCCATCATATTGTTTTCAATCTTATTGTTACTGCATTGCGGTGTGCATCCAGTTGCTCGTTACCGGCCATCGTCTGGATTGTGCCGCCTAAATTCTTAATACCTTCGGCAGTGATTTCCTGGAAGGTTATCTTTTTGATAAAGCTGTCCAGGTTTACACCGCTGTAAGCCTTGGCATAGCCATTGGTCGGAAGCGTATGATTCGTGCCCGAAGCATAATCACCGGCACTTTCAGGAGTGTAGGGTCCCATAAAGACACTTCCCGCATTCTCTATCTGTTCAGCGATATGAGCGCAGTTCTCCGTTTGTATAATCAGATGTTCCGGGGCATACATATTCGTGAAAGCGATTACTTCCTGTTCGTCTTTCAGGACGATTATACGGCTATGTTCCAATGCTTTTGCAGTAATATCCTTACGGGACAGTTCAGATAATTGCTGTTGGATGGCATCAACTACAGGAGATACGATACTTTCTGCCGATGTAACCAGCATAGCCTGGCTATCTGCTCCATGCTCTGCCTGTGAAAGGAAATCGGCGGCAATAAAGTCCGGATTTGCTGTTCCGTCGGCAATGACTTCCACTTCGGAAGGGCCTGCGGGCATGTCGATGGCAACGTCTTTCAAGCTGACAAGCTGTTTGGCTGCTGTCACGTACTGATTTCCGGGGCCGAATATCTTATAGACTTTGGGGACAGATTCCGTGCCGTATGCCATGGCCGCAATAGCCTGTATTCCTCCGGCTTTGAATATCTTGCTGACACCTGCCGTTTCTGCGGCAAACAGGATGGCCGGATGCACTTTTCCTTCCCGGTTCGGAGGAGTACATAATACAATCTCCTTACATCCGGCGATATGTGCAGGAACCGCCAACATTAATACGGTTGAGAACAAAGGGGCCGTTCCTCCCGGAATATACAGGCCGACCTTTTCTATGGCAACTGCTTTCTGCCAGCAGGTTACTCCGGAGGTCGTTTCCACCTTTTGTCCGGTAAAACGCTGGGAGGCATGAAACTTTTCAATATTTGCCTTTGCTGTGCGAATAGCTTGTTTTAAATCTTCGGAAACAAGTTCGCGAGCTTCTTTTATTTCTTCTTCCGACACCTGAAGACCGGATAGCGTGACCTTGTCAAACTTCTCTTCGTAACGCTTAACGGCGGTATCCCCTTCACTACGCACTTCATTCAATACAGTCCGGACCGTATCGAATAAAGTAGTAACATCCAAAGCCGGACGCTTCACCAAAGAAGGCCAGTCTGCTTTTGAGGGATATTTAATTACTTCCATATTGTTGTTTTGTTTATATTATTGTCAGAAATGAGACATGGATAACCATGTGAGATACAAATTATCAGGAACAAACGAAAAAGACCTTATTTATTAATTGTCAGCTAATTACAGTTTCCTCGTAATTCCGTGCTCAGGAAACTGACTCGACATTAAAGTATCATTTTCTCAATCGGGATAACGAGGATACCTTCGGCCCCGAGTGATTTCAGTTTACCTATAATTTCCCAGAAATGTTTCTCGGCTATGACAGACTGGACGGATACCCAATCACCGTTAGCCAAAGGCGTCACCGTCGGACTCTTCATACCGGGTAATACTTCTATGATTTCATCCAACTTATCTTTCGGTGCGTTCAGCAATACATATTTCTTGCCTTCAGCAACCTGGATAGCTTCGAAGCGGAATAACAGTTCGTCGAGTATCGCCAGCTTTTCTTCCGACAGATTGTTGTTCGCAATCAGAAGCGCTTCGCTTTGCATAACCACTTCCACCTCTTTCAGGCGATTGCTGACCAGCGTACTACCGGAACTAACAATATCGAAAATTGCATCTGCCAGACCAATACCCGGAGCTATTTCAACAGAACCGCTGATGACATGCATATCGGCTTTTACACCTTTTTCTTTCAGATAAGTATTCAGGATGCCAGGATAAGAAGTAGCGATTGTTTTGCCTTCAAACCATTCTACTCCCTTGTAGTCTTCATCTTTAGGAATAGCCAGTGACAAACGGCATTTACTGAATCCCAATCGTTTAACCAAACGTGCTTCTCCCCCTTTTTCAACGTATTCATTCTCACCGACAATACCTATATCGGCAACGCCATTGGCGACAGACTGAGGAATATCATCATCACGCAGGAACAGAACTTCTACCGGAAACCCTTTTGCCGATAACAGCAAAATGCGCTTTCCTCTGTTCAGTTTGATACCCGCTTCTTCTAATAATAGCATTGTTTCATCGTATAAACGACCTTTTGATTGTACTGCAATTCGTAACATGTTTATTTTTGTTTTAATAATTATATGCTTTCCGAAAACAAAATAAGGCTTACCGTATAACGGCAAGCCTTATCTAATTATATTATGCGTATCTGCACACCAATCAGCCCACCGAACTACTGCCCGTTGTAATGATGATGATGGTGATGTGATACTTTTCTTCTCATTTGTTATTTTATTGATGCCACAAAGTTACAATAATAATTGAAAATGCAAATAAAACTATCAAAAGATTAGCCGATACGCACACTTTTTTTCTACACGACTTTTATGCTTAGTGTTCAATTATATATAAATGATTCGCCTGTTGCCGTATTTTGTTTGCCAGCATCGGCGGATAATCCGGGTGAGAGGCAAAAAAAGCATCAACCTCTGCCCTTGCCTCCGGCGACGTATGGCCTGACAGCAAGGCACGAACCCAGGCTGTCGGGAAAAATATATCTCCAGTCCGCTGCACTTCCTGCATCGCTTCCAGTGCCGGACGGATATAGGCTACCGCTTCTTTCTGCCGTGACGGATGATTCAGATTCGCCAAAGCAGCAGATGCCCAGGGTTCTACCCGACGGTTTTCTGCTACCAGCAAAGAGGCAAAAACACTGTCGCGCACTTCTTTATGCGGTGAGACGGAAGGAAAAATAAAGGCATACTCCCGTTTCCGGTCAGGATTAGTTATACGCGATTGCTGGCTGTTTATAATCTCATCCGCCTGCTTCGGCAAATGAAGGGCCAACGTATAAGATAAACTGATATAATCGTTTTCACTTAACGAACAGCCGGCGGGAGCTTGCTGCTTCTTCCACAAGTCATATAATGCGGCGATTGCTTCCGGCGATTCTGCTATGGAACGATACGAGCGGAACGCCTGCAAACGATGTTGAGGAACGGAAGAGGTCGCCACAATCTGTCCTAATGTTTTTTCCAGAGGGGCAGCATCCGCCGGAAATAAACGCTGACAATTACCGATATACCCTAAAGCGGCCGAGAATAACAACGAATTATCTTCTTTCGGCAGATAATTCAACATAGCCTCCATATATGATTCGGGCGAAATCGTCCGGTTCAACAGATTTTCATACAATGTGATTAACAGGGAACCTCTCAGCAATTCATTTTCACAAACCGAAAGATAGGCGGCACAAGCCTTGGCATCCGCTTCGTTCAACCGGAAAAAGCCATACCCTTTTCCATCCGTATTCGGAATAATGAAACTCCCCTCTTCCGGGACCGTTTTCAATTTCTTCCGGATGGAATTTGAATTTCTCCCGAAAGAAACTGAAATTTCTTCCGGTTCCCCTGTTTTGGGAACAATCAGATAAGTGAGGTCCTGCGGCCAGTTCAACCCTCTGCCGAAAGGGTCTTTCTGCGAAACGACCAGGCTATTGCCGACAATGGAAGCGGCAATCTCAGGCATGCCTTTTTCATTTACCCAAATATGACTCCAGCCGGACAAATCGTCATCCGTATATTTATCCAGAATACCAATCAGGCCCTCCCAAGAGGCATTTCCGTAGGCATATGTTTTCAGATATTCCTGAATGCCTTTCCGGAAAGATTCCTTACCCATCTTTTTAATCAGCATTTCCAGGACGACGGGAGATTTATCATAGATGATGTTACCGTAGACCAGGCCGGCATTACGAAGATTATCCAGTTCCTGTTTGATTGGATTTGCTCCGGCAGTACGGTCTTCCGCATAAGCGGGAGGAATATAATCCTGCATGAAATTCAGAGCATGGTTTACACCCGGATATAGCGGTTCGACAATTTGCGAAGCAAAATAATTGGCAAACACTTCCTTTGTCCAGACATCGTCAAACCATTGCATGGTCACATAATCGCCAAACCACATATGGGCTGTTTCGTGAGCAATCAGGGCACTGCGGCTCAACTGCTCGTTCAATGTCGGGTTCTCATTCAGGAACATACGGCGGTCGGTATAGAACGTTGCCCCAGTGTGCTCCATTCCCCCGAACTGGAAACCGGGAAGGATTATCAAATCATACTTGGCAAAAGGATACAGAATGGCGGTATAATCTTCCAGCCATGTTAAAGCGTCAAAGACTTCCGATGCGATCTCGGGACATTGGGCGACTTTCTTCGGGTCTGTTTCCCTGTGGTACAAGGAGATTTCCCTTCCATCCCGGGTGTATGTTTCGCGAATAAATTTTCCGGCAGTAAAGGCGAACAAATAAGTACTCAGCGGTTCTGTTTCCCTGAATGAAATCAACTTGCGTCCGGGAACGGATAGGGTATCTGTTTTCTCTATGGCACCGTTCGTAACGGCTTGCCATGCTTCCGGAACTTCCAGCGTCAGCGTAAATAACGACTTCATATCCGGCTGGTCGAAACAGGGAAACGCAGTCCGCGCCCGGTCAGGAACCAGCAAAGTATAAAGAAACTCGTCCCTCCTGTTCAAAGACTGGTCGGCAGGAGTAAATTCTACAGATACTTTATTCTCTCCGACGACGCTCCGTTCTGCCGGGATGATAATATGTTCATTTTTTACCTCATAAGGCACTTCCCCACCATTCAGCAAGACAGAAGCGACCTGTGAAGCATCTCCCCTGAAATCAATAATAAGCGGCAGTTTTTCTTTCAGCGACAGTTGTATGACAGCCTTGCCCCTGACCGGCTCCTGCCTGGATTCAGGAATGGAGAAAAACAAGTTATATCTGACTTGACCGAAATGCTCTTTTCTGAAACGGGCCAATTCATGGCTGACTCCGACTTCCTGCAAGTTAACATCTTGCTGTTGCGTCGAACAGGCTGTCAGCAGACTTACCGCCGCAATGCCAGCCACCTGATAAATCATATGATTTGAATGTGCCATCTTTTTTACTCTCTCAAATATTCAGCTATCGACATAAAATTACGTTCCAACAGATACATCTGCGACGCCATAAAAGTAAAGAACTCTCCCCAATCTTGCCGACGGTGAAAGTCTAGTCCTTCCCTGGCGGTATAAATACGGGCTACTTCTTTCCCCGTATCCCTTACAAAACAAATATCCCAGGTCAGACCTCCGGGAAAGTCCTGTTCCAGCATTTCCTTATACCAAGTCAGGCGTTCGTACATTTCAAGCCGGAGCTCTTCACTCCGGTGATTCACTTCAAGAATCACATAAGCACCGTTGCGGCTGATATCGAACTTCAATTCTACTCCTTTCACTTTGGTATCATACAAAGTCCATATCTTTTTACGTCCCCGCAAATAAGGCTGCACTTCACAATAAGCGGCGAAACTCTCCCAAAACTCCAGTTTCAGGTTCTTTAATTCGTCTTTACTATACATTATTTATATATATCTTTCTTTCTCAATCTTATCACATTGCCATAGGTTTCCAGTTGCTTCATATCGATACGCCGGGAATTGCCTACAATGACATAAACAACCGGTTTCAAGCGGACATTATGCCGGTAGAAACGGATAATATCTTTCATATCCATATCCGAGATACCAGACAATAAGGCTTCGCTCGGGTCGTTGTCAAAGCCATTCCTTCGAAAACCGGCAACCTTTTCCGGCACTTCCCGGAAGGAAGGAAAATCATTATTGACCTGGTTAACGATAGATTGCTTTACGGTAGAAATCCTTTCCTCTTTCTCCGGCATTTCGTGAATCAGGGAATTCATTATCCCCAAAGCATCCAGCGTCTTGTCGCTCTGTGTGGAAAGCATAGTGACAAACTCACCGGCTTTTCCTTCCAGGTTATGAGGCGGCAATATATACCGGCCGCTCACTCGGTAAGCCAGCGAACGGAATTCCCTTATTTCCTGAAACATCAGCGACGACATATCGCCTCCGAAATAAACGGAGAATAACCGGGCGGCATGGCGCGACCAGGCATCGTCTGTCACCTCTCCTTTTGCATAGCCGTAAACAATACTCTGCGAGGCTGTCGGCATATCCATAAAGTAAACGGTCGGCTTGTCATATTTCTTTGCATCCCGATGATAGGGAGCATTAACCGCTACGGTTATCTCCTTCAACGGAAGGAAGGCTTCTATCTCTTCCCTGACCTGGGCGACGGGCAATGTTCCGCAATAAAGCAAATCGCATTCCGTCTGACGGACCTGGACAAATGCATCCAAAAGTTCCTTTCCTTTCAATTTCTTGACTTCAGAGAGAGATAACTTAGTAAGAAACCGGGATTGTTCGCCATATTTCACTTTCTCGAGCAACGCATTTGCGATGTTATCACTCGATTCGAAGAAAGCCTTCTCGGTGACTTTCGCATCATTTATTACCTGACGGATTTGTTTATCATCAGCTTTTACGTGCCTGATAAAATCGCCGGCCAGCTGAACCGTTTCCTTAAAATGTTTGTCGAAGCCGGTAATCCGCATGAAAAACTGCTTGTCGGTGGCATCGAAAGAAATCGTACTGCCCAGGACCTGCAACCGCGTACGGAATTCATGGAACGACAGAGAGTCCGTACCCAAAAACTGAAGGTAATTAGCCAGATGCATCAGTTTGGGTTGCTCCAACGTTCCAACCTGATAAACCAGGTTAAGGGTAAATATATCCGTAACAGGATTTGCCGTTGCATATAAAGTGGCTAAGGGAGTCAGACTCACTGTTTCTACATCTTTCTGAAAATCAATGAAACGCGGCTTCACCTCTTGTACCGGCAGTTGTTCCAACTGTTTAGCATATTCGGAAGAAGCTTCCGAGTTTTTGGGTACAATCGGACTGAAATCCGGTTTCGTCAAATTATCCTTCGGATATTTGCCTGTCGTCTTTGTAACGCATAAATAGTTTTCACTGAAATATTTACGGGCCACACGGACTACGTCTTCTTTTGTCAAAGCATCGATACCGGAAACTTCCTGCAAATAATCTTCCCAGCTTTTACCTTGCGAATACAAAGACATCATAATCCGGGCACGCGAATCTATATTCTCCAGGTTTGAGGCATATTGGCGGCGTTGCTCCTGCTTCAGGCTATTGAATATCTCGTCACTGAAATCCCCTTCTTTCACCCGGTTGATTTCTTTCCAAACCAGTTTTTCGGCTCCGCCATAAGTCTGGAACATCAACTTGGGGATAACGGCAACGGCCAGTATCCCGGCTTCATTCATACTTTCATTCATAGCCATCGACGCCATAATCTTCCGGTCTACCATCAGTTTATCCAGAAAACCGGTCCCGTTCGCATTGTTCAGCATATTAACCGCCACAGCCAACGCCACCTGGTCTTCATGATTGGCCGGAACGCCACGGAACCCCATTCCCATTGCTTTCACTAGAGGTACGGGGAATTTTATTTTCATTTTCTCCTTTCCTTTAAAGGGCGGAAGGGCCACAATATCGTGTTTGGGAGCTTCTCCCGGACGGATACGGGAAAAAGTTTTTTCCAGAACCGGCAATACAGCCTCCGTATCAAAATCACCGCTTAATATCAGCCCCATGTTGGAGGCCACATAATATTCTTCAAAGAACTTCCGCATCTCTGTCAGGCGTGGGTTCTTCAGGTTCTTCGTACTGCCGATTATCGGATAAGCATACGGATGCGGGGCAAAATAACGGGCAAGCAACCGGTCCATAACAGGCCCGCCGATGAAATCACCATACATGTTTTTCTCTTCATAAACAGTTTCCAGTTCGCTCTGGAACAGGCGGAAGACCGGATTCAGCAGGCGTTCGCTGTTGATTTCCGCCCACTGGGACATATATTGCGGGGAAAAGGTATTGAAATAGATAGTTGCATCATAAGACGTTGCGGCATTCAAACCCGAACCGCCATATTTGGAAATCAAACGGTTGAACTCATTGGGAATTACATAGTCGGAAGAACGGATGCTTAATTCGTTTATCTCTTTCTGTATCTGGGAGCGGGCCGCTTCATCTTCCGTAGCCGCCAGTTCGTCATATTTCAGTGCGATAGAATCCAGCAACGTTTTCTCCGCATCGTAATCGACGGTTCCGATTTTGTCGGTTCCTTTGAACATCATATGTTCAAAATAATGGGCAATTCCGGTATCCGGACAATCCTTCGCTCCTGCCTTTACGACAACGGCACCGAATACTTTCGGCTGGCTATGGTCTTCATTCAGCCAGACTGTCAATCCGTTTTTTAGTTTATGTTCTTTTACTTCCAGCGCTTTTGTATTCTGAGCCGCAAACAGATTCGAACAACTTGCAAATAACATCATCATTAATAATGTTTTCATGGATATATTACCATACATCTTTGTATTATGGTCTACAAAGATACCGGATTCCTTTTTGTTATCAGGGGTTGATTAGACTTTTTTATTATTTAAACCAAATGCAGTTGTAAATGTTATCATTATAAAAGAGAGATAACAACATGGTAAATTTAGGTAGCTGGATGAACAAAATCCTCGTCGGCTGGGGCGTGGATGCGAAAATCGCAAATACATTCGATGAAATGATTATTGCCGTACTACTGATCACGGTAGCTGTAGGAGTCGATTACTTATGTCAGTACATTTTTGTCGGCAGTGTACGGAAGTTATCGGAGAAAAGTCATTATTTCTGGGATACTTTGTTGATTAAGAGGAGAGTTATACATAATCTGGTGCATGCCATTCCCGGAATTTTAGTCTATGCTTTATTGCCGATGGCTTTTATCCGGGGAAAAGAATTGTTGTTGATTTCGCAAAAAGTTTGCGCCGTTTATATTGTATTTGTTCTGTTGCTGGCCATCAACGGATTTATCCTGGTGGCAATGGATATATATAATCACAGGGAGGTCAGTAAGAACCGTTCGATAAAAGGATTCGTGCAGGTACTTCAGGTGCTGGCTTTTTTCATTGGAGGGATTGTGATTATTGCCATTCTTGTCAACAAATCACCAGCCACATTGTTTGCCGGACTGGGCGCTTCGGCCGCCATCCTGATGTTGGTATTCAAAGATACGATACTCGGATTCGTTGCGGGCATACAGTTATCAGCCAATGATATGTTACGCCCGGGCGACTGGATTACAGTCCCGGGGTCCAACGCAAACGGGATTGTACAGGAAATCACTTTGAACACCGTTAAAATACAGAACTTCGACAATACAATCTCCACTATCCCACCCTATACACTGGTCAACAACTCTTTCCAGAACTGGCGGGGAATGGTTGAATCGGGCGGGCGGCGTGTCATGAAATCCATCTTTCTCGACCTGAACACAATCAAATTCTGTACACCTGAAATGCTGGATAACATGCGGAAAGAGATTCCCCTGCTGGCCGACTATAAGCCGGACGAAGGTGTGACACCGACTAACTCGCAGATGTTTCGTGTCTATGTAGAGCGTTACCTGACCAGTCTGCCGGTTGTAAACACCGACCTCGACCTGATCATCAGCCAGTTGCAATCGACAGAATACGGTGTGCCTATCCAGATCTATTTCTTTTCCCGCAATAAAGTATGGAAAGAATACGAACGCATCCAGTCGGATATATTCGATCATTTCTTTGCGATGATTCCTCTGTTTGAACTAAAAGTGTATCAATACTCTGATTAATGTAAACTTGGGCAGCAATGATTTTTTCCCTACATTTGTGTTCACAACTTTAAATACAAATATATGAGTGAATTACAACAATGGATTAACAGTTACCTGATTAAATGGGGATTAGTACACGACTCTGCAAATATTTGGGACAACCTGGTCGTATTGCTGCTTCTAATAGTGATAACTGTCGGTATCGATTACACTTGCCGCTATATCTTCCTCGAATTATTTAAGCGTTTTGCTCAAAAAACCAAAAACCAGTGGGACGATCTGATCGTAGAACGGAAGATCATCAATAAGCTGATGCACCTGATCCCCGCGATCCTGGTTTATATCATGCTTCCGCTGGCACTACCCAAAGAGGAAATGCCTACTTTGCTCGGTATCCTTCAGATGGTATGCAGTGTTTACATTGTGGCCGTTGTACTACGATTCATCAATGCTTCACTGAACTTATTATTAGAGATATACAACCGGAAAGAATCGATGAAGAACAAACCATTGAAAGGGTTTGTACAAATCATTCAGGTGATTATGTTCTTTGTCGGTGGAATAATCATTATCAGTATCCTGATCGGCAAATCGCCCGCTACGTTATTTGCCGGACTGGGTGCTTCGGCTGCCATCCTAATGCTGGTGTTCAAGGATACGATACTTGGCTTTGTGGCCGGTATTCAGCTATCAGCCAATGATATGCTACGTCCGGGCGACTGGATAACGATGTCAAAATACGGGGCTGACGGAACAGTGATTGAAGTGACGCTGAATGCTATTAAAGTTCGCAATTTCGACAACACAATTACCACCATACCGCCTTATGCACTGGTCAGCGATTCTTTCCAGAACTGGCGGGGGATGAAAGAATCGGGAGGGCGCCGTGTGAAGCGTTCCATCAATATCGACATGAACAGCGTACATTTCTGTACACCGGAAATGTTGGCTAAATTCCGTAAAATATCATTACTCACCGATTATATCGATACGAAGCAGGAAGAGTTGGAGGCCTATAATAAAGAACACAGCATCGACGCTTCTATTTGGGTAAACGGACGACGCCAGACAAATATAGGTGTCTTCCGCGCTTATCTGGTGAATTATCTGAAAAGCAATCCCAATGTAAGCCAGAACATGACCTGCATGGTTCGCCAACTGCAACCGACAGAACAGGGTATTCCCATGGAGCTATACTTCTTCGCATCCACCACAGACTGGATTCCATATGAAGACATCCAGGCCGATGTGTTCGACCATATCCTGGCTGTCATTCCGGAATTCGGTTTACAGGTGTTCCAGGGCGTATCAGGTTCAGACTTACGTCATTTGAGGATAGAATCAACAAATTTAAAAGATATTTGATCCAGACTCAATCAAATTCGACAAAATTCTTTTGTATCACCTCATAATAAGCAAACGGAGGTTTAACATATTCTTCCAGGACCTCCGTTGCTACTAACTGTTCGGTTTCATAATCGACTTTCCAGCCATGGTTATGCTGGGTAGTGAGCCGGACAGGGTCAAAATCCTTATCATCCTCTTTGGTGAAGAACATAGCATGTTCGCCTGCGACCGGTTTGCATTGTTCCGGCAAAGTCAGCCATGCCCTGGTTTGTGCTTTATGTTCACTTTCGTCAAAATATATCAGATGGTCAAGCAATTCCAAGAAAATATCCCAGCTTATGTCATACGGAAAAGTGAGGGCAAATACCTGGGTACTCATCGTATGCATCCGGATAATAGCTTCGTAACTGCGGGCATTATATATTTCCGTAAACGTACGCAACATTAAAGCCATTTGTGTTTCATCAACTCCTGCAACAATCACCATTTTGTCGTTACTGACGGAAACATTCGGACGCAAAGCCGGATCAGGACGCCTGTCTTTTTTAAAGAATTTGTTTCGCAAATAGAAAATCAATATGACTGCCAATGCGAAAAAGAACAGATAAGTCTTAACCGGCAATTTCTTACCCGGTTTCTTCGCCACTTGGATTGTCTTCAGCATGTCGTCATCAAGCCTGAATGTGATGGGGATTACCTTTTCATCTGCGATATTCTCTCCGTTACGGGTAGCGGGTATCCATTTTCCGCTTGTCAGGGCAACCAGGCGAATCGCTTCATCATTCAGCAACGGCTCCGAACCTAAAAAGACATGCGGTTCGGTAACCGAGCCATCCGGCTCTACCGTGCAGGAAACAAGGACTGTCCCACTCACCTCCTCTTCGGCGGCCTTCTCGGGATATTGCATATTCTGCCGGATAAACCAGAACTGTGCTGCCGAACCACCTGTGTATTCCGGGAAAGTACGGTCAGAACCTTCAGAACGAAGGATAGGACTATAAACCCCTTCACTGCTGCGCAACAAATACGTCAACATATACTGATTGTCCTCCATCCGGCTGAAACTCATGGAACGATATCCCAACGATGGCAAGTTATTGATATTTTTTCCCTCATTATCAGGAGGCAACATCACAACCTCCATCAATCCGACTTTTATCCTGGAAAACCGCAAATCGTTCAAAACATGGAGATACAAAGACTGGCGAACCATTTCTTCTCCTGAAGCATCTTTCTCCCTGATACTCTCGAAACGATACTTCCCCGCAATAGGGACATTGCTCTTGTAATCATCTATAAAAGAATAGATAAGGCTGATTCGGGCACCACCCAGCAAAGGAATCGGCTCGCTTACAAGTCCCTGGCTTTTGGGATTATCAGGCGTAAAGGCTGTAAATTCACCCTCATTCGTACCGAAACGGGTAAATGATTTTGCCGGAAAAACAGCTTCCAGGCGGAACAGGGAAATATCTTTATCGGTAATCTTCGGTTCCTCAATAATCAAGCTATCCAGAAAAGGTTTCACTTCCTGCTTTATACGCAGTTCATCTGCTGTCAGATTATTATTCAGTTGTGCTTTCGCGTCCATGTTCCCCAGCAGGAAAACAGACAAAAGTAAAAATTGTAACAGGCTAACTTTCATACTATATACATTTACTTTACATCAGAACTGGAAATAGATAAACGGCTGCACACCGGCACTCTTGAACTGCACTACAACAAAAATCATAACCGCCAGAATAACAGCCTGCACCAACAAAGGAGAGCGGGTTACGACTCCCTGCACCGCATTCTCTGCCGACTTAGGCATGAAGTGAAGCACATAACCAATCACCATCAGGATAAAAACACCTTTATAACCCGCTACAAATTGTGTAAATACTTCCGGATGGAAGTTTGTAAAGATTTGCGAAAGCATCTCCTTCACCGTTCGTATCGAATCGGCACGGAAGAATATCCATCCGAAACAAACCAAATGAAACGTAATCAATATGCCCAAAACCCTGCGCCAGGGCTTCATTTCAGACCCTAGTTGCTTGAAACTGCTGAACCGGCTCATTATAAACTTATGAATCGCCAGCGCCACTCCATGAATGGCTCCCCAAATGATAAAACTCATCGAAGCACCATGCCAGAGACCACCCAGCAACATTGTAATCAGCAGGTTTATATACGTACGGATTTTCCCTTTCCGGTTCCCACCCAACGAAATATACAGATAATCTTTCAGCCATGAAGACAGAGATATATGCCAGCGCCGCCAGAATTCGGTAATGGTCGCCGACTGGTAAGGTGAATCGAAGTTTACATTAAACCGGAAACCTAAAAGCAAAGCAATACCAATCGCCATATCCGAATAACCGGAAAAGTCGCAATAAATCTGCAAAGCATAACCATAAACGCCCAGCAGATTTTCCACACCGGTATAAAGCAAAGGCGCATCAAAAATACGGTCTACAAAGTTCAGGCTGATATAATCGGAAATCACCGTTTTCTTAAACAAACCACAGAGTACCAGAAACAATCCTTCGCCAAATTCGGAACGGGTGACGGTCGGTTCCTTATAGATTTGCGGAATAAAGTCACGGGCACGGACGATAGGCCCTGCCACTAACTGCGGAAAGAACGATACATAAAACACATAATCTATCCAGCGTGTCAGCGGCGTAATCTTCCCCCGGTATACATCAATGACATAACTGATTGTCTGGAACGTGAAAAAAGAAATACCGACCGGCAGAAATATATCCATCGGCTGATACGTAACGCTTTGCATGGCCGTATTTCCAAACTGGTAACCAAACATCCTTGTTACCGAAGCAATCATATCCAACAGGAAATTGAAATACTTAAAATATCCCAGCATCCCGAGGTTTATACATAAACTAAGAACAACCCACAGTTTACGCTTCCATTGGGTTGTAGTATGGAATATTCCCTGCGCAATACAAAAATCTGACGTGGCAGTAAATAACAGCAGGAAAAACCAGAATCCGCTACTCTTATAATAAAAATAGATAGAAAACAGCGTTACATATATAATACGGGCCAGCAAATGTTTCCTGAGTGACATATAAATAATCAGGAATCCTATAAACAGGAAAAAGAACAACCCGCTACTGAACAGTATCGGCGACAGGTGTTGATAGGTGAGCACCTCTCCCAACTTGGATAAATCTATATTATCGAACATCGTTATCTGCTATATATCGGTTATAGGTTTGCATCAGGGCACGATACAATAAAATGCCTTGCTCCTGATAGCCTTCTTTCGTAAAATGAACACGGTCTCTTCCCATTAAACCGGTCTTGCGCCATCTGGCAGAAGAGTTTTTCCCTCCTGTCGAAGCAAACAAATCCCAGCATGCCAGACCTTCGCGACGTGCCACTTCGACAATCGCCTTTGCTGCACGTTCTGTATTTTCATTGCGCACATACGTACGTTTCTTGTTCACATACACCCGTTTATAACATTCGGGAGGAGTTGTCAGCAAGATGGCCGTATGCGGCATTTGTTTTTTCACTAAGGATATAAAATCTTCAATCTGCCCGGCAAATTCATTACGGGTAAAGCGCCGGCCGAAAGTCTCGTTCGTTCCTAAAGAAATAATCAACAGTGACGGATTCAGCAAAGCCAACTGGCGGACATAGTTCTCGTCTGTATAATTTACATACATGGCACCGTTCACACCGATCGAATGATACAAAATACCCGGTTGCTCGTTGGTCAGATTGAAACCATAATAAAGGTTCTTAAAAGAAGAAGCCGGAAGCAAGTTATCCGTCCCCTGTTTCCTTCGCGTACTGTGCAGTTGCAACGTGTCGACGAGACAAGAGATGCGGAACGTATCGGCAATCACTCCCGGCGCACACGGCGCCGTACTTAATACCGTCCTGACAGAATCTTTCATTTTTCCGGCCGGCAGCATCGGCATGGACTTCTCCCCACGGTAAATGACTGCCTGGTTAAAAGAATATCCGGCACCGTTATTAGGTGCTATGCTGATATCGAAATTGATGGATGGCGACGCGGACTGGATACCGATACCACCCGGCCCAATCGGACATTTCCGGTTGTTCTGGATACAACGTCCGGCAATCCATTCCTTCGCTACGGATGAAATGAAATAATCGTCCGGTTCGTTCGTCTTGCTCAGTTTGAAGGGAGCAATCCAACCACGCCCGGCATTGCCGAACTGCTGTTGAAGGAGACGCATCATGCGCCCGCTATAATGTCCTGCCTGTATATGCGAATCGCCCAGCTGCACAATCGTGATAACCGTATCTTTTCCCGCACGCAAGGAATCGAGTCCAGCAAAGAAATGATGCAACGGAGCATATTCATTTACGCAACTGTCGGAGGCCGGCAACTGAATCGAGTCGACAACGGCTCCCATAAGATAAGAAGCAAAAGGCAAGGCAATCGTATCCGGCACAGTCAACGTATCGGACAACACATCCCCTGCATCCTGAAACGATGAGCGGGAAGGCGAAAGATTCTTCGCCCCTACGGTAATCGCGAGCAATGCCAACAAAACCGACAAATTAATTAACCACTTTGTCTGCTTCATCATAAAACTCCTTTTCCAATAATAATGCATTAAAAAGAGCCGTCGCTATTTCGCGCCCGCCTCTGAAACTCAGATGTGTATAATCTTTGCTTGCCCAATTGTTCTCAACATAACGGACCATGCTGTTCTCGCCCCCCATCGCACCGAACGTATTCCAGAACGGAATACCTGTTTTACGGGCAATCTGCCTTTGTGTATGAAGCAAGGCAAGCACGGCAGGCATCGTTTCAAACTCACCCTCTTCCTGATGGCTACGGTCTGAAACACCTAACAGCAAGATATCCGCCTCCGGGAAACAAACCTGTACATGGCGAACCGCTTCTTCCATGCGTTTGCTATACCAGCCGTAATGTAAAACGCTGTCGCTTACCACATTCAAACCATACTGAAGAATAATCAGGTCGTATGGCCGGACTTCGGTCAGATTCCGGCAAAGCGAACTATCCAGACGGTTCAATATCATACCGGAATTACCACGCAGGGAGTAATTATCAACGACAACACCTGAATTATCCTCCAGAGCGACACCCAACGCACGGAAACCTTCCGTCTCCGTAAAAGAGAAAGTAGCTTCTGTAAATGTCCCTTTCCGCTCATATTGTGTTATTTTCGAAACGACAGGCAATAACTCATTGATTGTATCCGGCTGATTGTTATAATGCAGTTTCATCCGGGTTCGGGCATTCTGTTCATATAGGAATTTCAGTGAAGAAGCCGATTGTAACTCCGGATAACGGTTTGTTGTCTTGACAGATACGGATACCTTTTCACCTTTCGGTTCAAACATCATTCCGGAAAGCGTATACCCATGTTCATGGTCGGTCAGCATTGACCAGGTGTGCCATCCTTCCGAGCGCTGTTCGATAGTCGGACGGAACTGTGCAGCCACGGAAGTAATAGGAACAAACCCCACTCCGCGCCCGCCAAACTCTTTCTGCAAGGCAGAACGCAGGTCGGCAACGACAATATCCCCCTCAATAAACGAGTCACCCAGAAAAGCGACACGCACCGGTCGGTTCATTGTCTCCCGGTTTTTCAAGGCTGTAAAGAAACGCTTCAACCCGATATGGCCTACCGAATAATCTTCGATATGCGTACCGAGCGAATCCGCCCCCTGGACAGAATACATTATATTATACAGGGAATCGCGTAACACCAATGCCGTCGAATCAATCCCCGTCGAACGGATAATCGAATCGCGCAATGCTACTGAATCTATTTCCAACGTATCCGGTTGTTCGAGCTGTTTACGTAGCGAGTCCATTGACAACGATTGCGTTTTCACCCGTAAATCCGAAAGTAAGTCAACCTTTTTTATTTTCTGGCCGAACATGTTGTCCGGCAGATAATATAGTCCCAGGCAGATGCAAAGCGTTATAAGTAACAGCATCAGCAACCTGCCGAAATTATCTTCCTTATTCATTTACTCATTCTTACGAAGGTGCAAAGATAAGGATAAAGTTTCATTTGTAACGTAAAAGTTGCGGTATTTCAGATGGTTCGCTGGCAACCCTTATTCCTGCATCTTCCAATGCACGTATCTTTTCGACTGCGGTGCCGGCCCCTCCGGAAATAATAGCGCCGGCATGTCCCATCTGCTTACCCGGCGGTGCAGACTGGCCGGCAATAAAGCCGACCACCGGCTTGGTGACATGCTTACGGATATAATCGGCAGCCAGTTCCTCAGCATTTCCTCCAATCTCTCCGATTATCACGATTGAATGCGTTTCCGAATCCTTCTCGAACATCTCCAGCAGTTCGCGGAAATAGAGGCCGACAACAGGGTCGCCTCCCATTCCTACTGCGATAGACTGCCCCATACCGTTGGCCGTCAAATGATAAACGACCTCATAGGTCAATGTCCCGCTACGGCTGAGCACACCTGTATGACCTTTCGTGAAAACCTTTCCCGGCAGGATTCCGACCAGACTTTCACCCGGAGAAATCAATCCGGGACAGTTTGGCCCAATCAACTTTGCCCCTTTCAGTTGGACAAAGCGATAGGCTTTTATGACATCGACGGTCGGGATTCCTTCAGTGATACAGATAATCAACTCAATCCCGGCATCGGCCACTTCCATAATAGCGTCTGCCGCAAAACGGGCAGGAACGAATATTATCGAAGTGTTAGCCTGTGTTTGCTGTACGGCATCGTACATCGTATTGAAAACCGGGATATGCTCGATTTCCGTACCGCCTTTGCCCGGTGAGGTACCACCTACGACATTGGTTCCGTATTCTTTCATTTTCAGTGCGTGGAAGAGGCCGTCACGTCCGGTTATTCCCTGCACGACCAGCCGGGTCGATTTATTTATCAATATGCTCATGGTAACTTTTCTTTTATTGTTTATGTGATGCTTCAACAGCCATCAGGGTGGCTTCTCCCATTGTTTCGGCAACTTTGAAACGAGTGTTGCGCAACAAATCGCGCCCCTCCTTCTCATTTGTGCCTGTCAAACGGACAACGACAGGGATATCGGTATCAATTTGCTCAAAAGCCTTCAGCAGCCCGTAGGCAACATCATCGCAACGCGTAATACCTCCGAAAATATTTATCAGCACAACCTTTACCTGTGGATCTTTTAAAAGTAGCTTCATTGCCTCAATCACTTTTTCCGGATTCGAACTTCCTCCTATATCCAGAAAATTAGCCGGGTTTCCGCCATACAATTTAATCATATCCATCGTAGCCATCGCCAGTCCGGCACCGTTCACCATGCAACCAATCTCGCCACCCAGATGCACATAACTAAAACCTTTTTCCTTCGCCTGCGCCTCCGTCCTTTCTTCCTCTGTCGGTTCAAACAGTGCCAAGACACGAGGCTGGCGGTATAACGCGTTATCATCGAACGTCATCTTGGCATCAATAGCCATCAAGACTCCGTCCTTCGTCATAACCAACGGATTGATTTCAACCAGAGAAGCATCTTTCTCGATAAAAAGCCGGTACATATTCCGGATAATCGCAGCCATCTGGTTCACCTGAGCTATCTTATCGAACAAGGTAAAGGCATAACGGCGTGCCAGATAATCCGGAATCCCGATAAGCGGGTCGATCCGGAAATGAAATATCTTTTCGGGACTCCGGCGAGCCACTTCCTCAATATCCATCCCTCCTTCCGCACTCATCATCAGGACAACTGAACGGGAATTGCGGTCGATAACAAAACTGACATAATATTCAAGATGGATATTCACCGCCTCGCTCACAATCACACGGGTGACAGGGAAATCTTTAATCGTCATGCCCAGAATCGCTTCGGCGTGCTGCAATGCTTCTTCCGCATTGCCTGCCAGTTTAACACCTCCTGCCTTTCCCCTTCCTCCGGTCAATACTTGTGCCTTGATTGCTACCTTTTCATTCCCCAGCTGACTGAAAGCAGCCGTAACCTCTTGCGCCGTGTTACACAGAATGTGCCGTTCCACTGGAATCGCATAGTCTGAAAAGAATTTTTTCGCCTGATATTCGTGTATCTTCATCTGGTAAATAATTTAGTGGTATTCACTCCTATTTTATAACAGATAAATAAATGAAGAAGTTGTTGAAGTCACCATATATATCCGGCTGTTTTCCAGCATAAAAGGAGAAATAACCTGTATTAACCGGACTTTTATTAGGAAAACTCGTTCCTATTTCGTATATTTGTTAGGGAAGAATATGAGGAGGATGAGTTATGGATAATATTTCAGGTTATATTGAGCAATTTGTCCTGGATAAACTGAATACGTTTAACGAAGGCAGAAACACAGATAAAGGTGTGTATTTCATACTTTTGCCGAATGAAAAAACGGCTTATTACACACTTTGGTTCTACAACCCGGCAGCGGAATTTCATCCGAATGTTTTTCTCTCCACACTGGATGTGAACGCTATAAATTCAGTGGAAAAAGCGATGAAAACGACAGCCAACTCTTTCGCCAGGCTGACGGTTAAAATGAGACTGGAATCCATCTCACATAATGCCGACGACATTATCTCTTTTGGTAAATACCATGGTTATCATCTGTTTGAAGTGGCCGCCATCGACCCTAAATATGTCACCTGGATTGCCAACAAATATGAAGCACGCGTACAAAGCGAAAGACGTTTCAAGGAACTGGCAGCGACCTATTCATGGGTATATCAGGACCTGAACACTTCCCGCATGCACAAAGTGCCTGTCAGCCGTTTTATCGGAACGATAGATGAGAAATTAAACGATTTGCATCTTTCCGTCCGGCGGGTCAAGGTGGAAGACAATCCGTACAAAACCCGTTCAGTCCGGGGAACCACCCATTTCTACGTCGACCAGAAAATTGTTGCTTCTGATGAATCCGGCAATCTGTTTTTCTTCACCATCCGGGCATCCGACCGTAGCCTGGAAAGCGGTAAGTTAAGTAATGCCGACCATGCTTATCAGGCGGGAGAAATCATGCATATCCGTTCGGCCAAAGTAATCAAGCATTATACTTCCCGGAATATCCGTTATACGAAGTTGGGATATATAAAAACAAAATAATACAATAACATTTGACAGGTAAAAATCCCATTCGAATCCATTTTTAATTTCACCCGGGAGAAATTTCGATTTCATTCGGATGAAAATTTATTTTCTCCCGGATGTGGCGTTCTTCCTGTTTTAGGAGGAAAATATATTATAGAGAAGAAAATACGCGAAGAGATGATTATGACTTATTTTACATATAAAATGGCATTTTTACAAAAAAAGACTCAACACGCTGTATATTATTAGTATAGCATCAATTTAACAATAGTTAATTCTCCCGAAACCCTAGTTTCCGAGTCCGAAACTCCCCAAAAACAGACTTTAAGTACACAAAGTAAAGTAAAGAATAGTAAAGTAACAACAACAGCAACAACACGTGCGCGAGAGCGGAAAAAATCGAATGTCTTTTTTTCTTTCCCGATATTTCTGTTATTTAGCAGCTTTTCCTATCTTTACCGCATTATAACCGGAAAACATGTTTACAAAAAAAATAACGCTCGTACTATCTGTATTCGTTGCACTCTTTATTTTCAACGGCACTCTCTTTGCCCAAGAGAAAGCATTTCCCAAAAAGGGAGAAGGCATCACCCTTTTTCTGAAACGCCATAACCGTGTCGGAAAAGAGTATCATGATGAGTTCGTAAAACTGAACAAGACTAAACTCGGTAATGGGAATAGCCTGAAAATGGGCGTTAAATACCAATTGCCGCCATTAAAGGGGGCAGCGGCTACCGTGGCAAGGAAACCTAATTACGAGCCCTTATTCGGCAAGGAAATGGCCGAATACAAAGTCACATCCTCCGAGTTGAAAGGCTGCTGCTTTTATCTGGTGAGCGGACACGGCGGTCCCGACCCCGGAGCCATCGGTAAAATGGGCAATGTAGAACTTCACGAAGACGAATATGCTTACGACGTCATGCTCCGCCTGGCCCGTAACCTGTTGATGCGGGGCGCCAAAGTGCACATCATCATCCAGGATGCCAAAGACGGTATCCGCAACGACAAATTCCTGAAAAACAGCAAACGCGAAACCTGCATGGGAGACCCGATACCATTTAACCAGTTCCGCCGTCTTGAACAGCGGTGCGATAAAATCAACTCTTTATTCAAGAAAGACAAAGAAGTATACAAACGCGCCATCTTCATGCATATCGACAGCCGCAGTAAAAGTCACCAGACTGATGTTTTCTTCTATTATCAAGACAAAAATTCGGAAAGCAAACACCTGTCAAAGACAATGAAATCGACTTTCGAGCACAAATACAACAGACATCAGCCCGGCCGCGGATTCACTGGGACAGTCGGCCAGCGCGGATTGTATGTTTTAAGAAAAACAACGCCTCCCTCCGTTTTTGTCGAACTCGGCAACATACAAAATAGCTTCGACCAGAAACGTTTCATTCTCAGCGACAACCGCCAGGCTTTAGCAAACTGGCTCTGCGAAGGTTTCATAACCGATTACAAACATTACAGGAAAAAACTGAAATAAACGGGAGACGGTATATGACAACCGTTGTTGAAACATAGGTGTTTTAATGACAAAACATATATACAAACATTCTTTTGAAAATGAGCCGGTCAATAATCGAACAGCTCAATTTTTTCTAATTATTACCCCTTAAGAACAACCGTTATTCCATAAAAATATATACCTTTGTGAGATTATTGTTGAATCGTTTTAAAACACCATGAATAATTCTTACATATCTCCTTTTGCAAAACCCGTTTATGTGATGTTGAAACCGGTAGGTTCGGTTTGTAACCTGGCCTGCGAGTACTGTTATTACCTGGAAAAAGGGAAATTGTATCCGGAAGTAAAGAATCACATCATGAGCGAGCAACTGCTGGAAAAATTCATCAAAGATTATCTGGAATGCCAGACAATGCCTCAGGTACTCTTCACCTGGCACGGCGGCGAAACACTGATGCGTCCGATAAGTTTCTACAAAAAAGCACTCGAACTTCAACAGAAATACGGCCGTGGAAGGCAGATAGACAACTGCATCCAGACAAACGGAACGTTGCTGACAGACGACTGGTGCCGTTTCTTCAAAGAAAACAACTTTCTGGTTGGAATATCAATCGACGGTCCGCAGGAATTTCACGACGAATACCGCCGGAACCGCCAGGGCCTTCCCTCCTTCTACAAAGTGATGAAGGGAATCGAGTTGCTAAAAAAACATCAGGTAGAATACAATGCGATGGCAGTCGTAAACGATTACAATGTCGATTATCCGCTTGATTTTTATAACTTTTTCAAAGAAATAGATTGTCATTATATCCAGTTCGCCCCTATCGTGGAACGGTTGGGACAACACACGGACGGGACAACGCTGACTTCGCCGGAACAACAGGACGCCCATATAAAATTGGCCCCCTTCTCCGTCGATTCCGAAAAATGGGGTGATTTCCTTTGTGCTATCTTTGATGAATGGCTAAAAGAAGATGTGGGAAATTACTATATCCAGTTATTCGATGCCACACTGGCAAACTGGGTCGGAGAACAGCCGGGCGTATGTACCCTGGCCCGGACATGCGGACATGCCGGCGTGATGGAATTCAATGGCGACCTTTATGCGTGCGACCACTTTGTATTCCCCGAATACAAACTGGGCAACATCTACACGCAGACATTAACAGAAATGATGTACAGCCAGAACCAGTTAAAGTTCGGAGCTGATAAATACGACAAGTTGCCGATGCAATGCAAAGAATGTGAATTTCTCTTTGCCTGCAATGGAGAATGTCCCAAAAACCGCTTCCTGCATACAGCCAGCGGCGAACCGGGATTAAACTATTTGTGCAAGGGCTACAAAAAATATTTCAGGCACGTAGCGCCCTATATGGATTTTATGAAAAAAGAATTATTGGCCCAGCGTCCGCCCGCAAACGTGATGCAATGGGCAAAAGAGAACAGAGAGATTTTATAAAACAATATGAAATACAACAGACGTGATTTTATTAAAACAGGAGGTATGGTTATGCTTGGTTCACTGGCAGTTCCTTCTTTTTTAGAAGGTTGTGCCGGTAGTACTGCTGATAAAGCTGCCGGTATCTCGTTTGCGTTAAACCATTTCGGTTTAAGCGAAAGCGATATGAAAAAAGTGCTGAACGCAGCACTGGAAAAAGGAGGAGATTATGCAGACCTCTTCTTCGAACATTCTTACCGTAACAACATCGGTTTACAAGACGGTGCGGTAAACCGCGCCTCTTCAAACATAGATTTCGGAATGGGCGTACGCGTCCTGTCCGGAGACCAGACAGGTTATGCCTACGTTGAAAATATCTCGCTCGACGAGATGCTGACAGCCGCTCGTACGGCTGCCCGTATCGCTAACGGTGCTGCCGGAAAAGGACCGGCCAAACTGACTGAAGAACCGATTATCAATAATTATTATGGTGTGCAAACACCTTGGGACGAGATTGCCGTCAACCAGAAAACGCCTTACCTGCAAAAACTGAACGACCAGATTTTTGCACTCGACAAACGTGTCCATAAGGTAATGGCTTCTCTCGGAGATACGACATCGCACATCTTTTTCTGTAATTCAGAAGGACAAACATATTACGATTATCGTCCGATGGTAACCCTGGGCGCCGTCTGCATCATGGAAGACAACGGTAAGATTGAAAACTCTTACGCTTCCCGCGCATTCCGTATGGGTGCCGAGTTCCTGACCGACGAAATCATAGCCGAAGTAGCAAAAGAGGCGGTAGAAAAAACGTCAATCCTCTTCCAGGCCGTGAAACCCAAAGGCGGCGAAATGCCTGTCGTGATGGGGGCCGGTGGTTCAGGTATCCTGTTGCACGAAGCCATCGGACATGCGTTTGAAGCCGACTTCAACCGCAAGAACACGTCCATTTTCTCCGACCAGCTGAATAAGAAAGTCTGCAACGAACACATCAATGTGGTTGACGACGGTACAATCCCGTTCAACCGTGGTTCCGTGAATATTGACGACGAAGGTGTGGAAGGACAAAAGACATATATCGTGAAAGAAGGTATCCTGACGAGTTATCTGCACGACCGCATCAGTGCGAAACATTATGGTATCCCTTCTACAGGCAATGGACGTCGAGAGTCGTTCCGCCAGATGCCTATCCCCCGTATGCGTGCCACTTATATGGAGGCTGGAAACGTGACGGAAGAAGAGATGATTTCAACTGTAAAGAAAGGTATCTATGCCTCCAGCTTTACCAACGGGCAGGTACAGATCGGTGCAGGCGACTTTACATTCTTTGTAAAAGACGGCTATCTGATTGAAGACGGAAAACTGACACAGCCGATCAAAGATATCAACATCATCGGTAACGGTCCGAAAGCCTTAGCCGACATCACCATGGTGGGCAACAATTATAAGATGGATAACGGCACATGGACATGCGGCAAAGACGGACAATCCTGTCCGGTAACTTGCGGTATGCCATCTGCTCTGGTTAGTAAACTTACTGTAGGAGGAGAAAATTGATATGATAACTAACGATAATAAGAAACTGGCCCAGTGGGCCATGGAGTTCGCATTAAAGAACGGTTGCCAGTCCTCACGGGTAACGCTGTATAATGGTTCCAGCAGTTCATTCGAAATCCGGGACATGAAGATTGACCGCTTACAGCAGGCTTCTGAAAACAGTCTGGTTATCCATCTGTTTGTCGATGGCCGTTACGGTTCTTTCTCCACCAACCGCCTGGATAAAAAGGAACTGGAAAAATTTATCCGCAACGGAATCGATTCAACCCGTTACCTGGCAGAAGACAAGGCCCGTACATTGCCTGACGCTTCCTTGTACTACAAAGGAGACGGTGCCGACCTGCAACTGATTGACCCGAAATTCGACTCCATACAGCCGGACGAAAAAGTATCGCTGGCCATGAAGACCTGTGAAGAAATGATGGGAAAAGACGACCGTATTATTTCTGCCAACTCTTCTTACAGCGATGAGAAAGACTTTAAATATATGGTTGCCAGCAATGGTTTCGAAGGTGAAGCCTGCGGTTCTTCTTTCAGCCTGGTTGCCAGCGTCAGTATCCGTGGCGAAGGCGATGCCCGTCCCGAATCTTACTGGTACGATTCTTCCTTGTATTTCGATACGATGATTAAGGAAGGATTGGGTACAAAGGCATTGGAACGTGTTTTCCGCAAGCTGGGACAAAAGAAAGTGGCTTCCGGCAAATATCGCATGATTGTCGACAATATGAATTCCGGCCGTTTGCTATCTCCTGTTATCGATGCTTTATACGGTTCTTCTATCCAGCAGAAAAACTCTTTCTTATTGGATAAGCTCGACCAGAAAGTATTGGGAGACAAACTAACCCTCATAGACGAGCCGCATCTTATCAAAGCATCCGGCGCCCGTTATTTCGATGGTGAAGGTGTTGCCACCAAGCGGATGCCCGTATTCGAAAACGGAGTACTGAAGACCTATTATATCGATACCTATTCTGCCAACAAGATGGAAGTGAAGCCGACTATTGCCTCCCCCTCCATCCTGACCATGCAGATGGGCGACAAAAATACGGACAGCCTTATCGCTTCAGTAGATAAAGGTATTCTCGTTACAGGTTTCAACGGAGGTAACTGCAACAGTACAACCGGCGATTTCTCGTATGGCGTGGAAGGCTTCCTTATCGAAAAAGGGAAATTGACCCAGCCGATTTCAGAAATGAATGCAACCGGAAACATGATTGCTTTATGGACTAATCTGACAGAAGTAGGAAACGACCCTCGTCTGTTCTCCAGCTGGCGTATTCCGTCATTACTTTTCGACGGCGTTGATTTCAGCGGGTTATAATACTTATTCAGAAAAAGGATATTGCAAAAGCAGCTGACACCGTAACTGTCAAACACTTATGCAATATCCTTTTCTTTTATCTTATCAATAAATAAATCGAAATAAAATGGCAGACGCTACCGCCTAGAACGAAGAAATGCCACATCGGATGCATATATTTATATGTATCGAAAAAATAAAAAACGCATCCTACCGTATAGAACAATCCTCCGCCAATCAGCCAGTACAACACATCCATTGAATCCGTCCGCTGAAAGACATCAACCAAAGGTTTGAAAGCGATAATAACCACCCATCCCATTGCCAGATAACAAGTAGTTTTCAGATGATCGGTCTTTTTCATCTTCCTGAAACTGAGAAAAACGCCGATAACGGCAGCAATCCATACAATTGCAAATAATAACCATCCCCAGTAACCTTCCTGCCGGAGCGCTACCAAAGTAAAAGGCGTATAAGTACCTGCAATATGTAGATAAATAGCACTATGGTCAAAACGACGCAGTAATCTCTTCTGCCGCGCATGGGACGAAGCATGATAAAATGTAGAGGTGACATACGAAAGCGTCATGCTAAGCGCATAAACCACCGAACTGCCCACTGCCCAGGGATTTCCATTACGGATAGAAGCTATCAGTAATAAAACGATAGCAACTATCCCGAAAATCATTCCTGCACCGTGCGTCAGCACATTGGCTACTTCTTCACCATAAGTTTGTCTTTGTTGGGTCCTGACCATTGCAGGTTACAATTGTTCAGCCTTAAAGCCGGCATCTGTTACTGCTGCAATTATTTTATCAGCAGGAACATCCGCTGTTACTTCCAAAACCTTATCCGGCGATTTCAGGTCGACAGACCATTCATCTTCCTTCACCAACTTATTCAGTTTAGCACCGATAGCAGCCACGCAGCCGCCGCATTTTGCGTTTGTTTTAAATTTCATTGTTGCCATAATCTTTTTGTTTATACTATTACTTCATAAATTTCAGTCTCAAGCTGTTAAGCACCACAGAAACGGAACTGAAAGCCATCGCCGCACTTGCCAGCATCGGATTCAATAACAACCCGTTTACCGGGAACAAAACGCCGGCCGCCAAAGGTATTCCTATCAGGTTGTAAATAAAGGCCCAAAACAGATTCTGATGAATCAGCCGCACCGTTCGTTTCGACAATTTGATTGCTTCCGGTAACAATAACAAATCAGATGTTATCAATGTCACCATCGCTACATCCATCGCAATATCCGTCCCTTTTCCCATCGCAATGCTCACATCGGCACGAGCCAGTGCCTGCGAGTCGTTTATACCGTCGCCTACCATAGCAACTTTCTTTCCTAACTTTTGAAGAGCCATGATATATTCTTCCTTATCATCAGGCATCACTTCGGCCTTAAAATATTTTATACCTAAAGTATCAGCCACTCTTTCCGCCGTCTTCACACCGTCGCCTGTCAACAAATGCACTTCTATTCCCATATCCGTCAGGGTCTTTACAGCCGCAGCCGATGTCGGTTTGATGCGGTCTGAAATAGCCAGTACAGCCAGCAAACGGTTACCTTCGCCATAATAAACGACACTTATTCCGTTGTCCTGCCATTGACGTATCTGTTTCATTGTGTCATCCGGTATCTCCGAACCAAATACCTCCAACAATCCATGGCTTCCACCCCAGTAAGTAACACCATTGACTTCCATCCGGATTCCCCGGCCGGTAAGACTTTCAAAATCTCCGGCTTCACACGTAGAGGCTCCCGAATCTTCCAGCCAACGGATAATGGCAGACGCCAGCGGATGCTCCGATTTCAATTCAGCAGTATAGAGAATATCCAGATAACAGACATTCGATTCTGTCAACCAGCAGGAATCGACGACAACCGGAATCCCTTCCGTCAATGTCCCCGTCTTATCCAGTACAATCGTATCGACTTTACAAAGAGTCTCCAATGCATAAGCATCTTTTATCAGGATATGCCGTTCGGCTCCTTTTCCCATCCCGACCATCAGTGCCGTCGGAGTTGCCAGCCCAAGCGCACACGGACAGGCTATCACCAATACTGAAACAGCTGAAAGAAGGGCATAAGAGAAATAATCCTCGCCGCCAATCACCATCCAGCAGATAAACGTTATGATAGACAGGAGAACGACTACCGGGACAAATATACCGCTTATTTTGTCAACTATACGTTGCACAGGTGCTTTACTTCCCTGGGCAGCCTGCACCATCTTGACGATTTGCGCCAAAACTGTTTCATTCCCGACTCCGGTCGCCTCCATCGTAAAAGCACCTTTTTGGTTGATTGTTCCGGCCAATACCCGGTCGCCGGCAACTTTCTCCACAGGAATCGGTTCCCCGCTCAGCATGCTTTCATCTACGGAAGAAGAGCCTTGCAGCAAAGTTCCGTCCACCGGTATTTTCTCACCGGGACGAACACTTACAATATTTCCCCTTTTCAAAGAAGAGATAGGAACTTCCTCCTCTTTTCCGTCAGTTACGAGACGGGCCGTTTTAGGCTGTAATCCCATCAGGCTTTTAATAGCAGAAGAAGTACTGTTCTTCGCCCTCTCCTCCATCAACTTGCCCAACAGCACAAAGGCGATAATCACCCCCGAGGCTTCATAATACACATGCGGCTCCAATCCCTTTTCAATCCAGAACTGCGGATAAACCGTATTGAAGAAACTGAATATAAAAGCAATGGAAGTACTGAGGGCCACCAAAGTATCCATATTGGCACTCTTTTGCAGCGCATGGCGCACACCGTTCACATAAAACGACCGCCCGAACAGAACCATAATAGCCAATGCCAGCACCATCATTATCCAGTTGGCGTAGGGCATGTGCATAAACACCATCCCCAATAAAGCCAAAGGCACTGATAATATCCACGCTCCGATTGTATTCCGCTTCAGTTTCTTATAATGTTTACGCGCCATCTCTTCCTGTACGGCCAGCGGGTCTTCGGCCTCAACCACCAAATCATATCCGGCAGCCTGTACGGCTTCCTGCATTTTCTGTAAACTGATTACCGAAGGATGGTATATAACTGATAATGTATTCGCTGCAAAATTAACAGATGCCTCTTCTACTCCGGGAAGTGCTTTGACGGTACCCTCCACGTTATTGGCACAAACCGCACAACTCATCTCAAGGACGGGCAGTACCTTACTTTCTACATCTTTCATTATTATGTTTATTTTATACCGATTCTATTGTAGAACAAAGATACGAATAAATCAGTTGCAACAAAGTTGCGGAATTTCATTACGCTCATTAAGATATGTACGAATTTAATAGTTTTATTTGGTATATTTGTCCTATTATTTAACAATCGAATACCCGACCTTTGTCAGACGAATTAACGAATGAATTTATAAAACGAATACAGTTATGATACTTGACTCCTTGAATAACACAGAAAAGGTTGAATGCTTGCACCCTTTGTTTAAAAAAGCTTTTGATTATGTAAAAGCTACTGACTTCTCCAAAATGGAAGACGGCAAATACGAATTGGACGGCTCCCGCCTGTTTGTCAGCGTAGCCAGTTTATCCGGCAAAGATAAAAACGATGCCGCAATCGAGACACACAAGAAATATATCGACATCCAGCTTCCCCTTCTAGGTGTTGAAAAAATCGGTTGGAAACCGGGATGCGAATTACAGGAAGTTTCCGTGCCTTATAACGAAGAGAAAGACATCGCTTTCTTCGTTGACCGCCCGACTGCCTATACAAAAATCTATCCCGGGCAGTTCGCCATCTATTTTCCGGAAGACGGCCATGCACCCGGTATCGGAGAAGGAAATATCCGCAAAGTGATTGTTAAAGTACAAGTCGAAGAATAATTGCCTGATACAACAAAGGCCGGTATCTTCTTTAAAACAAGAAAGTAACATTCTTATAAGGAAATACCGGCTTCTTTATTCTCTCTACATTTCAGAAAAGTATTTATCGCCAAAGCAAATTAAGATTATCCAATCCCTTTACAAGAAATTAAGCCTGCCATCAATAATTTAATCCGTAACGATTAATTGCAGCAAACAAACAAATCTTTTGTTTTATATGTTCTATTTTTTCTCTCATAACATTTGTGTTTCAAATATTATCTATATTTGATTTCAAAATAAATCTCACAGCATGGATGAGCAAATAATCTGTCTTGATTCTCCCACTGATTTTATGGTTGGCAAATATGTTTCTGCTGACGAACTTAAACACCTTATGAATGTTCCCTGTAAGATTAAAGCAGGCGTCTTCATTCTTTGCATGGAAGGGTATGTCTGCTCGACCATCAATCTGGCAGAATACAAAACAACCAAGTCCAACATAATTACACTAACTCCCAACAGTTATATTCAGGTACATGAAATGTCTGATGACATTCTAATCTATTTTGCAGCTTTTTCTTCTGATTTTATGAGTTATGCAAATTTCTTAAGAAGTACAATGAGTTGTTTATCTATTATTTACAGACATCCGGTTATTCCTATCTCTCAAAAAATATCGAATCTGATTGCCAGCTTTTATGAGCTTTTATATCAGTACGCCGTTTATCCCAATATATCGAACAACAAGGAAATGATAAAAGCAATTTTCACAATGTGCAGTCAGGGAATTATAGAATTATACGATAGTAACCACTTTTTAGAGAAACAGGAACTCAACCGCTATACAGAGATTTATCAGGATTTTATAAATCTCGCCCTGCAATATTATACAACAGAACGTAATGTTACATTCTATGCAGACCGTTTAGGGTTGACACTCTCCTATTTCTCCACCTGCATAAAAAAAGCTATCGGGCAAACTCCCCTTGAAGTACTGACACAAATAATAATCATAGACGCCAAAGTACAACTGAAAGGAACAAACCAGGAAATTAAAAACATAGCAATGGAGTTAGGTTTCACCAATTTATCATTTTTCAATAAATTTTTTCGCCATCATGTAGGAATAACACCTCAGGAATATAGAGGAAAACTATATACATATTCCAATTATCAAAAAGATATTGATTAATATGATTTCTTTTTATAAGAATAAAAAACAGAACATATTATCCCAAAAATATATCACGCATATTCACTCCGATAGCCTTTACTTTGTAAAGCTATACAAATCATAATTTATTGGTGCTAAAATAAAGACATTATGGAGAGAAATATCATACAATCAGGAACAAATATCGAATACAGTTTGCTGATGAGTCTCATGGGAGTCAGCGTAAGCAAACATTTACTGGATGAGCACTTCACCCTCTTATGGGCAAACGATTTCTATTATGATTTGATAGGTTATCCGAAGGAAGAGTATGAGAATCTTTTCCATAACCAACCTGACTTATATTTTAAAGGTCATGAAGAAGCATGGAATATATTGGGACAGAAAGTGTATGAAGCAATAGCCAATAACTCCAACGGCTACGAGGCTATTATGAAAATGCCTGTAAAAGGAGGTGAAAGATGGACAAAACTGACGGCTACATTCACCGACCAGATTCAGGACGGGATTCCAATATCCTACACGGTAATGACCGATATTGAAGATATAATGCAGGCCAAACAGGAACAAACAATCGCTTACGAAAATCTCCCGGGTTTTATCTCAAAGAACAAGATTGGCCGTGACGGAAGTTTTACACTGCTGGATGCAAATGATAAATATATGGAGTTCGCGGGGGTTAGTAAAGGAGAATATCCTTTTTTCTCCCCCTTCTCCCGTCTGAACGAAAAAAGCCGGGAAGTACTGAAAGAACATGTAGCATTTATGCAAAAAGGGAAACCAGTGCATTTTGTTATCCAGTCGAAAGACAAGAACGATAACGATTCCTGGTTACAACTGAATGGGGAATGTATTGGCTGGGAAGGAGATGAACCAATCTATCTGATTGTATTTATCGATATCACCGATATTACCGAACAACGCGAATTACAAAAAAAACTTCAGGAACAATCCGAGCAATTAAAAGAGGCACTCGATTCTGCCGAAAAAGCCAATCAGGCTAAATCAGATTTCCTTGCCCGCATGAGTCATGATATCCGAACTCCCATGAACGCTATCATTGGAATGACAGCCATTGCCAAAGCACATGTAGATGAACGGGAACGGCTACTTGACTGTATGGAAAAAATCAACGGAGCATCCAAATTGTTACTTAGCCTGATTAATGAAGTATTGGATATGTCGAAGATAGAAAGTGGCCGGCTGATTTTGTCTGAAGATGAATTCAACATAGGAGAACTTCTACAAGACCTCGTCGTCATGATGCAGTCTGAAATTAAAAATAAGCAGCAGACACTCGATATCCATGTAAAAGGGTTAAAGCATGAAAATGTGACGGGCGATATACAACGCATCAAGCAGGTACTGATGAATATCCTCTCCAATGCAGTCAAATATACACAGGAAAATGGGCAAATCACCATAGACATCAACGAAAAAGTAACCTGGGATGGGTTCGGTGACTACGAATTTGTCTTTGAAGATAACGGAAGAGGAATGAAACCCGAATTTCTTGACAAAATCTTTTTGCCGTTCGAACGTGCCAGCGACAATGGTATCAAGAATATACAGGGGACCGGACTCGGGATGGCAATCAGTCATAAAATCGTAAAGATGATGGGGGGCGACATTAAAGTGGAAAGCGAATACAGCAAAGGTTCCCGCTTTACAATCAACATGCCATTACGTCATTGCGAACAGGTTCCGGATGAGAAAATAAGAATAGACGGATTGGAAGTGCTTGTTGTCGACGATGATAAGATTGCATGCCAAAGTACTTGCAGTTGCTTGCAGGAAATCGGAATAAAAAGTGACTGGGTATGTTCCGGAAATGAAGCCATAACCTACGTCCGGAAACGGTATGCAGAAGCAAACAACTACTTTGCAGTCATTATTGACCTGAAAATGCCGGAAATGAACGGCATAGAAACAACACGGCAAATCAGGAATATTGTTGGGACAGATGTTCCGATAATCATTCTTTCCGCATACGATATTGAAGAATATGAAGCAGAGGCCAAAGCTGCAAAAGCCAATGGTTTCATAACCAAGCCCCTCTACAAATCAAAATTATTCCAGATTCTGAAACGTTTCCTTTTTGAGGGGGAACAACCGGAGCCGGTCAGCCAGTTCAAACTGTCGGATGCCGACTATTCCGGCAAACGCATCTTGTTAGTGGAAGACAATGAGTTAAACCGGGAGATTGCCGTTGAAATCATCGGAAGTACCGGTGTATCCATTGACACGGCGGTAAATGGTCTCGATGCAGTAAATATCGTTTCGCAGTCGGCTGAAGGCTTCTATCAGATGATACTGATGGATATCCAGATGCCGGTAATGGATGGCTATGAAGCGACCCGTCAAATACGTTCACTGAAACGTGCCGATATACGTAACATACCAATTGTAGCCATGACCGCCAACGCCTTTTCAGAAGATGTGACAAATGCAATCAAAGCTGGTATGAACTATCATCTGGCAAAACCCATCGACCTGGCGGCACTAATGGGAGTCCTCAATAAGTATTTACAATAGAAAACGTTAGGGAAGCTAACCGGGTTTTAGCTTCCCTAACGTTAATAATACAACTCTCTTATTTACCGTCCGGTTGCCTGTAAATATTCCGTCCGTTTAATCAGGTAATTGGTATAATCGTCCGTATATTGGTCTCTACTCTGTTGTAGTAAAGACTGGGCATTCAGCAAATCGCTCAATGTCTCTGTCCCTACCTGATAATAATCTGTACTCAGACGCACATTTTCTTCTGCCGTTTTTACCGATTCTTCCGATATCTTTGCCTGTTTATAGGCCTCTTCCAATTCATTCCAGAGTTTTTGCATCTGCAAAAGAAGTTTCTCATTGGTATCCTGCCGTGTATATTCAGCCGCTTTCAATTGCAACTTCTGCTTCCTGATAGCATGCGAACCGCCCCACCAATCGGTTAAGGGGACAGAAACCGTAGCAAAAATCATCCCGAAAGAATGATCGGTATCCAGAATATTATGATACATATAGCCGGCTCCTATTCCTACCGACGGCAGGTTCTGACCGACTTTCAATTTATATTGCAGACGGCTGGCTTCCACATTCTTATCAAGCAGTTTATAGGCAACAGTCGTCGGCAAGGCACTCATCAAGTCTATCCGGTAAGTCTCCGGCGAAGGCAGAGGCTCCTGCAAAGTTGCCTGAACGGTGAAATCATCTTCCGGCAGTCCGATATACTGAGACAACAACATTTTCGACAAACGTAAATTATTATCTACTTTCAGCCGGTCACTGGCTATGCTGTTCTTTTTCAGTTGAACCTGTAACAGTTCATTCCTGTTCGCCACACCAGCACGAACGGAAACTTCCACATCCTTATACAAGTTGTCGATTAATGTTTCCAGTAAGGAAACCGTTTTTCTCTTTTCCTGCAAAGAAACGTGCAGCCAGTAATACTGTTCGACAGTCAGCAATACTTCATTCTCCGATTGTTTCATCTGATAACGGCTCACTTCCACCGCCAGGGCAGCCAGTTTGTTATTATTAAGTATCTGTCCTCCTGCAAAAACCGGCTGGACAGCCGTTACTCCTCCCATAACACCGTTCTTTGCCATTGTCATTTCTAACAGACCGGGAACCAGTGCCAACTCTGCCATTCCATTGTCAGAGGTAAAAGCGCCTCCCGTCGCACTTATAGATGGAAAATATTTCGTGAAAGCCTCTTTACGCACTTCTTCCGCTCCTTTGACATCTAAACGGGCGTTCTTCATCCGGGCATTATTCTCCAATGCCAGTTGGCTGCATTCTTCCAGTGTCAAACTACGCTGGGCTTCGACAGATAAAGCCGGTACCAGCAAAAGACAAAGGAGATTGCCTAAAACATATATTATCTTTTTTCCAGACATATTCTTTACTCTTAATAGTTATACGACTTTTTTATTCCCTCCGAATATTATCCAGTAAAATACCGGAATAACAATAACGGCCAATATCATGGCAAATACTGTTCCCGAACAAATCACGACTCCCATCGGCGTCCATAAGGCACTGTTACTGATAATCATCGGGACAACCCCTACCGCTGTTGTTGCCGACGTCAGGAAAATCGGTAACATACGACGTTTACCGGCATCCATGGCAGCCTCTTTGACAGAGATGTGATGATTGATACGTAAATCCTGGGCATGGTCGAATATCATAATCGCATTACGTACCACAATACCTATCAAACTGATTATACCTAACACACAAGTGATACTGAACTCCATCCCGGACACCCAGAGACCGAGAGCAGCACCGAACAGGCACAGTAAAATAGAAGTAAGGGCAGCAACAGCCAATCCGATTTTCTTATAATTTATCAGCAAGAACAGGAAGACAATAATAACGGCAATCGAAAGCCCCTCTATTATCGGAGTGATAATTTCCTCGTCAGACTCTTTTACACCTCCGTATTCAAAAGATACGCCCTCCGGAAGATTGGGTATCACCCGGCTGTTCATCACCTTTTCTACCTTCTTCTGCATATTCGTTTCATTAAAGCCGCGTTTAACCTGAGTAATCACACTCAACGTACGCACTCCGTTACGGCGAACAATCTGCCCTTCATTCCATCCTCCCTGTATTTCAGACACCTGGCGAAGCGGAACACTGACACCCGGAACAGCCGTCGGCAAATAAGCATCCCCTATCCTATCAAACGAATCGTATGCATCCTCTCCCTTATCCGATTTCAGGCAGATAGCCAACGGATAATCGCCTTCCCAAACAGAGCCGACCGACATACCGTTATAACGGATAGCCATATCGGCCGCCGCCATCGCTTTCGAAATTCCCAGACGGGACGACTCCACAGGGTCAAGTGTTACACGAACTTCGGGTAGCATCTCCTCAAAATTCGTATGAACCCAAACCAGGCCATCCATATCCTGCAATGATGTCATCAATGTATCGGCCACCTGCTTCAAGGCCGTTATATCATCTCCCATAAAGCGAACTTCTATCGGGAAACTCACAGTCTGATAATCCAACTGCTTGAACTTGATGAAAGCATTCGGATAATAATCGGCATAAGCATTGGCATATTCATCCAGCAGGTTGGCCGTTGCCTCTACGGATGTTGTATTTACAATAAACTGCGCATAATTCTTCCCACCCATATTCGGAGCATAAGTTGCCTGGAAACGCGGGGAAGCCATTCCCACAAATGCGGTAGCCGACAAAACCCGTTCGTCATCTTTCAATAAAGCATATACGCTGTCGCAAACGGCTGCCGTTTTATCCAATGACGAACCTTGCGGCAAATAAATCTCTATAGCAAACTGGTCACGGTCTGCTTCCGGCATCATTCGTTGCGGGATACGCATCATAATCACCACAGCCAGCAACACGGATAATACCCCGATAAACAACGTTGTCTTGGGATAGCGAAAAGTCCATTCAAGTACCTTTTCATAGACAGCCTGTACCGTATCCAACAAGTTGAAACGTTTCTTTCCGTCCGTCTTCTGCCCGTTTTTCAATCCCTTTTTGATAAGGGTGTGTTCCAGCATGGGAATAAATATCATGGCGATAGCCAGCGAGGTCATCAATGAAATCGTTATCGTCCAGGGGAACCAGTTCAGAAAGTCCAGCATCTGCCCCGTCATCGTAAACAGCAACGGATAGAAGATAATGCAAAGGCTGAGCGTTGCCAGAAAGATGGAAGAGAAATAGTTCTTGGCACTCGATACTGCGGCATGCCAACGAGACATTCCGTTATCCAGCCGTTCCAGATAAGCATCTATAACAATGATGGAGTTATCCACAATCATCCCCAGCACAACAATTAAAGCAGCCAATGTAACCGTATTCAACGGGATGCCGACAGCATACATAATCCCGATAGATATAAAAATACTAATCGGAATGGAAGTAGCCGCAACAAGAGCCGATTTGAAAGGAAAAAGCAGCATCATCACCAGGATAACGACCACGATGGAGACAAACAGGTCACGCACAAACGAACTCACCGAATCATCCACCACCTTGGGCTGGTCCGCAATCCGCTGAATGGACACGCTTTCCGGAAGCTCTTCCTGGAAAGCTGCCAGCACCTTATCCACTTCCTTTCCGTACTGTACAATATTATTGCCTTCCCGCATCTCCATGGAAAGGATGATAGCCTTCTTTCCGTTATTCATTATATAACTGTCAGGCTCGGGATATTCACGGACAATACGTGCTATGTCTTTCAGACGGATTATATTCCCGTCACCATCCGCCAGGATAATCTGGTCGGCTATCTCTTTTTCAGAAGCATAGGTGTTAGAGAAATGGATTGGAATATCGAGGTCTTCACTTTTCAACGAGCCTCCCGATGTGGTAAATCCTTGTGTGAAAAGCGTTGTCATCAACATTCGGGTATCCAGCTTGTAAGCCGTCAGCTTATCCCTGTCGAGATAGACACTGATTTGTTCCTTTTGTATGCCGTAACGGCGCAGATTTGAAACAGACTCAATACGACGGAGGCGGTCTTCCAGTGATTCCAGATAATCCTCCAGTTCACGATATGTTTTATCTTCCGATTCAAGCGTAATCAACAAAGCGGAGGTATCACCGAAGTCGTCGTTCGCAATGACAGCCAGGACACCCGAAGGCAATTGCGATTTGAAGTTCTGCAAACCCAGCTTAATCTTCGACCAGACTTCGTCCTTATTGTTCACTTCATCGTTCAGTTCCACCATGATATACACCATTCCGTCACGCGACATGGAATATGTTTTCTTCTTCTTTATCTCCTTAAAAGTATAAAGATAGCGTTCCAAAGGCTTTGCCAGTTGTTCCTCCACCTCGGCAGAAGTCGCCCCGGGATAAACACCCACGACAACACCCTGACGGATGGTAAATTCCGGAAACTCCTGTTTCGGCATATTTACCAGGCCATAAATTCCCAGACCGACCAAGACGGTCAGCACCAATAAGGTGATCTGGTAATAATGCATGGCCCATTCTATAATTCCCTGCTGTCTTTTCATAAGGCTTTCACTTTCATATCCTCACTCACCTTCTGATAACCGTCTGTTATGACAAGGTCACCTTCGCTCAGTCCGTCCGTTATCTGTACGCCATTGTCGGTCAACTCTCCGATACGAACCGTTACCGCTTTGGCCTTTCCGTCACGCAGGCACCAGACATACCGTTCGCCGGTGTGCGATAATTGTATCACATTATTAGGCAACGAGATAGTAGTAACCCTGTCCTTATCTTCCACTCTCACCCGGCAAACCATTCCCGGCAATAACGCTCCATCCCTATTATCCAGCTTTATCCTGGCTTCATAGGTATGGGATACCGAATTAGCGGTAATGCCTTTCTCCGTAACCATGCCTTCAAACAGCCGGCCTCCCAAAGCAGCAACGGTTATAGCCGCTTTCCGGTGGTCGATGAACGGTATTTCTTTTTCCGGTACGGCAATCTTAATATTCACCGTCCCTACATCCAATAAGGTGAAAACCGGTTTACCGGGCTGCACATTCTCGCCTGCCTCCACATTTCTTTTCCCGATCACACCGTCAAAAGGAGCATACAGGCTGGCATCTTCCAGATTCTTCCGGGCGATGCTTTCCATCGACTGTGCCTGTTGCAACTTACTCTGTACTTCCACCCATTTGATTTCCGGGAGACTTTTGTTTTCATACAATGTTTTCATACGGTCATAAGCATCCTGCGCCTGCACCAGGGAAGCGCGGGATGCGTCATACGTATCCTGAAGAGTCGCACGATTCAGCAAAGCCAGAAGCTGCCCTTTATGAACTTTCTGCCCTTCACGGACAAGAATTTCCTGCACATTCCCCATAACCTGAAAACTCAGGGAAGAGGCAGACATTTCCTCTACCGTTCCAACATAATTTTGACCATCAACAAGGCTGCTGCCCGTTATTTCAACCACTTTCACCGGTATTACCCTCTCTTCCGTCGGCTTGTCCTTTTGGCCGGAACAGCTCATCAACAGAATTATAAGCAAAGAGATGCCCGCACATTCTACAATCTTCATACCTATCTATTTATTAGTATTTTAAAGAGAAATAAACGATGCAAAAGTGATGAGAATCCTTATTTTATAAAAGGTCAGTTGAGCCGTAGAATTGTTCTGTTTTTCGCATTCGTATGCATTCTTTTCCTATATTTGCATATAAATAAAGAAAAGATGAACCAAACAGTTCCTATAATAGACATCTCGAAGGTCGAACATTCATCCAAAATAGACTTCTTTGATGACGATTTCGTTATTTTCGACGATTTGAATGAAATTCCGCTATTCGATTATCCCAGCCGTATTGCAGATGCCGCCGTTTTTGCCATTTGCCAGAAAGGTTCCGTACGGATCAGCATCAATCTGAAAGAATATACAATCGTTCCTAATAATCTGGTAGTTCTTCTGCCGGACCAGATAGTGCAGCATTACGAACGCAGTGATGACTTTGCCGGTATTTTCCTGGGAGTATCCAAACAGTTCATTGACGATACGATCCCGGGAATGAAGAATCTTTTATCAGCTTTCTTCTACGTCAGGGACCATCCATGCACTACCCTGACTGAGGAAGAGTTGGATTATCTTTCCGAATATCATCCCATGTTATGGAAAAGGGTTAAGATGAAAGAGCATGTATACCGGAAAGAAGTTATTCAAAGCCTGTTACTGTCATTATTCTACGACGTCTGCAATATCTTCCGCAAACACCAACCGGCTAATGAAGGTAAAAGGTCTCGCAAAGAAGAGCTGTTCGGATTGTTTATGCAAACGGTACTGGAAAACTACAAGCAGGAAAGGAGTGTTGCCTTTTATGCCGACAAACTTTGTGTCACAGCCAAATACCTTTCACTCATATCCAAAGAAGTCAGCGGACAGCCTGCCGGAAACTGGATTGACGAATATGTGATTCTGGAAGCAAAAACGTTATTGAAGTCAAGCCAGATGAGCATACAGGAAATAGCCGATAGTTTAAACTTTGCCAACCAATCTTTCTTCGGAAAGTATTTTAAGCATCACACAGGAATATCTCCCAAAGAATACAGAAAACGATAGGGGATAATATTGCCTTTATCCCCCGATTATTACATTTATATTATACATACTGAAAATAGCCTTACAACGCTCCACCGTTTCTTCCGACGGCGTCGCCATCGGATAATGGGCCGGGTTATATACCGTCCCCAGCTTCTCATGTTTGTTCTTACCAATATCATGATAAAGGAGCAGATTCACCGTCCGATGCTGCCAGGGTAAGGAAGAAAGGAATGCGGCCGAACGGGTTATATTTTCTTCATCCGCATTCATACCTTCTATCAAAGGGATACGGATATGAAACGCATGACCAGCTTCCGCCACCATGCGTAAGTTAGACAATATTAATTCATTAGACACTCCGCAGTAAAGTTTATGTTTAACTGTATCCATATGCTTCAGGTCTACCAGAAAAAGCTCGGAATGTTGCATCACCTCCCTGACAATCTCCTCTCCGGCAAACAATGTCGTATCGACGGCACGATGGATACCCAGGTCACCACAACGATGAAGTAATTCCAGCAACATATCCGGATGCAACAACGGCTCCCCTCCGCAAAAGGTTACGCCTCCCTCCGACCGGTCCATGAATACCGTTTCCTTTTCAATCTCCTTCATCAGGTAATCTACGGAATATTCGGTTCCGGATATCTCCATTGCCAGAGCCGGACAGCCCTCCGCACATTTGCCGCACAAATGACAGAGAGCATTGTCGGTAACAATCCCTTCGGGTGTCAAAGCCAGTGCCTTTTGCGGACAATTCTCCACACACGTCCGGCATCCTATACATTTCTTCTTTGTATAGAGTTTCTGTTTCCGGCTGGATACCCCCTCCGGATTATGACACCAAACACACGACAACGGGCACCCTTTCATAAAGACAGTCGTCCGGATGCCCGGCCCGTCATTGATAGCATACCGCTTAATATCGAATATTAACCCCATCAACTAATTTTCAATTCTCAATTCTTAATTTTCAATTACTAAAAGCTTTCCTGCTCCGTACGGGCAATCACATCTGCCTGCAAGTCAGCATTCATATCATTGAAATAATCACTGTAACCGGCTACACGAACCAACAAGTCGCGGTAATCTTCCGGACATTTCTGGGCGGCATACAGCGTTTCCGTATCCACAATATTAAACTGAATATGATGTCCGCCCAAAGCGAAATAACTACGAATCAGGGAAGCCAGTTTCGATATATCTTCCTCCCGCTTCAACAGGCTCGGAAGGAAACGCTGGTTCAGCAATGTTCCGCCACTCTTCACCTGGTCCAGCTTGCCCAATGACTTGATAACGGCAGACGGTCCGTGCGTATCGGCACCATGTGAAGGAGAAGTCCCGTCGGAGATAGCCTTTTCTGCCAGACGGCCGTTCGGGGTCGCTCCCATCACCTTACCGAAATAAACATGACAGGTAGTCGACAGCATATTCAGGTGAAAACACTCCCCTTTCGTATTCGGTTTGCCTTCAATAGCATCATACAAATCATCGAATACTTTGACGGCAATAGCATCGGCATATTCGTCATCATTACCGAAGAAAGGCGTACGGTTCAGGATTGTCTGACGCATAACTTCCGCTCCGGCAAAATTGTCAGCCATTGCTTTCAGCATTTCATCCATCGAAAAACGTTTGTCTTCAAAGACATGTTTCTTCAGGGAGGAAAGGCTGTCGGTTATTGTTCCCAGCCCCGTACATTGTATATAAGTGGTGTTATAACGCGGTCCGCAGTTGTAATAATCGCGTCCTTTGGCAATACAATCGTCAATAAACAAGGAAAGGAATGTGGCCGGTGCATATTTGGCAAACATCCGGTCGATATAATTGCTTACACGCACCTTCATATCCACAAAATAATGCACTTGTTTCATAAAGGCGGCGTATAAATCATCGTAACCGGCAAAGTCACACGGATTACCGGTCTCCAGTCCTACTTTACGGCCGGACACCGGGTCGACACCATTGTGAAGGGTTACTTCCAGTATCTTCGGTACATTCAGATAGCCGGTCAGCACATAAGCCTCCTTCCCGAAAGCACCCACCTCGATACAACCGCTACAACCTCCTTCCCGGGCATCATGCAGAGATTTCCCCTGTCGCATCAGTTCCTGGATATACACGTCCGGATTGAATACCGACGGATAACCGTGTCCCTGGCGAATCACCTTGCATCCGGCCCGCAAGAACCGTTCCGGCGTACGGGCACCGATATGAATGGCACTTCCCGGTTGCAGGATATGCAGTTCCTCAATCGTTTCAAGCATGATATAGGAAACTTCGCTTACCCCGTCGCTACCGTCGGCTTTCACTCCTCCGATATTCAGGTTGGTAAAGTCGTTGTAGGTTCCGCTTTCCTTGGCGGTAATACCGACTTTCGGCGGTGCCGTATGGTTATTTACCTTGATAAAGAAGCAAGACATCAATTCTTTGGCTTCATCACGGGTAAGGGTTCCCGCAGCTATTTCCTTTTCATAGAAAGGAGCCAGATGCTGGTCGAAATGTCCCGGGTTCATGGCATCCCAGCCGTTCAGTTCGGTAATAGTTCCCAGATGGACAAACCAATACATCTGGATAGCTTCCCAATACGTACGGGGAGCATGGGCCGGAACCCAACGGCAAACTTCAGCTATCTTACGAAGTTCGGCAGCCCGCACCGGGTCTTTCTCCGCCATCGACATTTCGTCCGCCAAGTCGGCATGACGTTCGGCAAAGAGAATGGCGGCATCGCAGGAGATAGACATGGCGGTAAGTTCCTCCTGTTTATCCGTCGCTTCAGGGTCATTCATAAAATCGAGATTTGCCAGTTCGCCGGCAATCCGTTCTTTCAGGTCCAGCAAACCGTAGCGGTAGACTTTTCCGTCAAGAGCCGTATGTCCCGGAGCACGCTGTTCCATAAATTCGGTAAACATACCGACTTCATAAGCCTCTTTCCATTCTTTCGGGACATGGCTGAAAATACGTTCACGCTGAGTACGGCCTTTCCAGTATGGGATTACTTCGCGTTCATAAGTATTTATATCTTCCTGGCTGATGGTATAACGTTGCAATTCACGGGTATTCAGCACATGCAGGTCTTCCACACTATGGCAGGTCAGCTCGGGAAAAGTAGGAACAGCTTTCGGTGCCGGACCACGTTCACCCACAATCAGTTCGTCTTTACCTATATAGATGGTCTTTTGCCGGCATATCTCAAGAAAGTTCAATGCTCTCAGGATCGGAACAGGATATTTCCCGTAATTCTCCTTGTAGAAACGGGTTTCGATAAGCGCCCGTTCGATAGACAGGGAAGGTTCAGCCTCAAAAGAAAGCTGGCGTAACCGTTTGATACGGTCGTTCATACCATACCCATTTGCTTCCGCCGCCGGAGCAAAATTGGATGCACTGCGGGGTGCACGCTGAGCTGTTGTCGTACTCATATTGAACACAGTATTTTTTAAGAAATAACTAAGAATAAGAAAATAGTAAACCGTGCCACAGACGGTTCTGTCCGGGAAAGAATGTATTGTTTAAAGATAGAACATCAAACAATTGAAGAGTTTTCTGTAACCTTTTATAATCATATAATATACAAAGATTTATACGAATACCGCAAACATAAATACTTTTCATGAATAAACAAAATAATAGCGTCTGTATTTTTTACTATATTTGCAACATTCGTTTTGTTTTCATGGTTATTCATATAAATATATCTTCATGGAAAATCGTTTTTTAGGACTTATAGAGAACAGCATCAAGGAACATTGGGACCTGCCTGCTTTCTCAGATTATAATGGACACACGTACCATTATAAAGATGTGGCCCGGCGTATCGAAAAATTTCATATAATACTCGAACATGCAGGAATAAAGAAAGGAGACAAAGTAGCTTTGGTCGGACGAAATTCGTCTAACTGGGCCATCTGCTTTTTCGGCATACTGGCGTATGGTGCGGTTGCCGTCCCCATCCTCCACGAGTTCAAGCCGGACAATATCCATCATATTGTAAACCATTCAGGGGCAAAGGCCGTACTGGCCGGAGCCAACAACTGGGAGAATATGAACGAGCAGATGATGCCCGATGTCAAACTGTTCATGATGCTGGACAATTTCTCCATCATCAAGAGCAAGAATAAGGAAGTACGGGTAGTGCGCGACAGGATTAACGAGTATTTCGGAAAGAAATATCCCCGCTCCTTCACGGCTGCCGATGTTAAATATCATGTCGAACAACCGGAAGAACTGGCCGTATTGAACTATACTTCGGGAACGACCAGCTTCTCTAAAGGGGTTATGATTCCTTTCCGCAGCTTATGGAGCAATACGCAATTTGCTTACGACAACCTGCCGTTTATCCATCCGGGAGACAGTGTGGTCTGCATGTTGCCGATGGCACATATGTATGGCCTGGCTTTCGAGATTCTGAATTGTGTGAACAAAGGATGCCATGTGCATTTCCTTACCCGCACACCGAGCCCGAAGATTATCGCCGAAGCATTTGCCCGTGTGAAACCGGCATTGATACTCGCCGTACCTCTTATCATCGAGAAAATCGTCAAGAACAAGATATTCCCGGAACTGGAAAAGCCGCTCATCAAATTACTGCTGAAAGTCCCCTACCTCGACCAGAAAGTACTCGACACCATCGCAAAGAAATTGAATGATTCTTTCGGAGGTAAATTCGGCGAAGTGGTAATCGGTGGCGCCGCCCTGAACAAAGAGGTGGAAGAATTTCTCCGCTCCATCAAGTTCCGGTATACTGTTGGCTACGGAATGACGGAATGCGGTCCGTTGGTGGCATACGAACAATGGGATACGTTCAGACAAGGTTCTGTCGGCCGCATTGTCGACCGGATGGAAGCGCGTATCGACTCTGCCGACCCGGTTAACGAAGTAGGTGAAATCCTGGTACGCGGCATGAACGTCATGTTGGGATATTACAAGAATCCCGAAGCGACCAAAGCGGTCATGATGCCCGACGGCTGGATGCGTACCGGCGACCTGGGAACAATAGATTCCGACGGTTTCCTCTATATCCGCGGACGTAGCAAATCCATGATTCTGGGACCAAGCGGACAGAACATCTATCCGGAAGAAATAGAAGACCGCCTGAACAACATGCTTTATGTTTCCGAATCGTTGGTAATCTCGCAAGGCGGTAAACTGGTTGCCCTGATCTATCCGGATTGGGAACAGGTTGACAAAGCAGGCATCCAACATTCCGAAATAGAAAAACTGATGCAACAAAACATCGACCAACTCAATACAGAGATGCCGGGCTACAGCAAAGTAACCTGCTTCAAATTGTATCAGGAAGAGTTCGAAAAGACACCGAAGCGCAGCATCAAACGGTATTTATACCAGCCGGCAGAAGAAAACTGATTCTCCGGAGGTGTTCCCAAACTTCACCTTTCAGGTTTCAGCCAGATATCCGCCTTGAAAAAGATTGGATTTGGCTGAAAGGTGATTATATTGAATTCAAAATTCGACAAGTAGGCATTCGTTTGCCCACCGATAGTTATCTGTTTACTGATGGGTAGTTATCTGTTTACTGATGGGTAGTTATCCGTTTGCCGACGGGTAGTTATCCGCTGACAAAGCATAGGTGTTTCGAAATGTTAAGACCTATCTTTTGATGACAAAACATATATGCTTTGAAGACAAAAGTCATATGTTTTGCCGGAAGTTGTTTTACACTGATTTTTTGTATACATTTTTTTACAAATTCATCCCTTCAGCCGGACAAATTGAAAAATATATCATCAAAGGAAAACTGAAAGCTGAAAGTAACTGCATGAGATGATATGGGGGGACAAAAAAACAATTGTTTTTGATTTCAGATACTTAAGTATTTAACTACAATAACTTAAGTATTTAGTTTCAAAAACAATTGTTTTTATTTCAGGAAATAATCGTTCAAAATTCAGACGTGACAAGCACGGGGTGCATCAACATTTAATGCTCAACTCACGGAGTACGTCACGTATCTTCTCGAAGGTCGTGATACGTGTCGGCACCAATGGCAGACGCAGTTTGTTTTCAATGAAGCCCATTGCATTCAGCATACTCTTCGCTCCGGCAGGATTACCGTCTACAAACAGTAATTCGAATAATTCGGTGAAACGATGATGGATAGTACGGGCATGATCGTAATCGCCGGCCAACGCCAAACGAACCATCCGGCTGAATTCACGGGGGAAGGCATTACCGATAACAGAAATAACACCGATCGCACCTAATGTAATCAACGGAAAGGTGATACCGTCATCACCGGAAATAACATTAAAATTCGCCGGTTTATTCTTAATGATGTCATCCATCTGGGTGATATTACCGGAAGCCTCTTTTACAGCGACTACATTCTTAAACTCACGTGCAATACGGAGTGTTGTAGCAGCAGTCATATTTACACCTGTTCTTCCCGGTACATTATATAATACGATGGGAAGTTTGGTGGCTCCGGCAATAGCTTTGTAATGCTGATAAATTCCTTCCTGGGAAGGTTTATTATAATAAGGTACGACAGACAGGATAGCGTCGATACCATCAAAATTATCGTTCTTTAATTTCTCAACAATCGTGCGGGTACAGTTACCGCCAACACCTAAAACGATAGGAATACGGCCGTTAACCTTAGTTACAACGAGGCTGATAATTTTCTTTTTTTCTTCTTCAGTGAGGGTTGGTGTTTCCGCAGTAGTTCCTAACACTACCAAATAATCGGTTCCGTTCTGCACCTGGTAGTCTACCAGTTTGCTCAACGCATCATAGTCCACACTTTCGTCGTCCTTAAAGGGAGTGATCAATGCCACACCCATTCCTTTTAAATTTATGTCTGCCATGGGGAAAATATTCCTTTTTTGTTATTTAGCACTGCAAAAATAACGAAATTATATCATTTGGAACGGATTGTCTGCAAATAAAATAAGATATGTTCGAATAAATGCTTTATATCAGCGTTTTCTGTCATTGAAATCGTGAGGTCATATAAATCCAGTTCACCGTTTTTTGCTCCGACTTTTAAGGTTCCGGGATGCTTCAACAACAAATATTGCATGACATAATTATTACCTTGGGTAAGGTCGATTAGTATATCTGCATTGCATGAATAAAACTTCTTTTGGATTTCATCCGTTGGCATATACCACATATCCAGATCGGTCTTGGCATGGACAACCATATACGACGGATTCATCTCTGGCACCGTTTCGCCGGACACATAGACGCAAACATTGACATTCTTATTCAACGTACGTAATGTTTTGAGGCAAGGCTCAACGACATCACGGTCTTCGGCATTAAACAACACCAGGATATGGCGGGCATCTTTCAGGGTGCAGAAGTTACTCTGACGCTTTCCGGACTGCCCAGCCAAGGCCTTTACTTTCTTACGGATAAAATGGTTCGTCAGTCTCATTCTGCCAACATGTTTAAGAATTCAGTTTCATTTATAATCTTCACTCCCAGCTTTGCTGCTTTTTCAAGTTTGGCCGGACCCATGTTTTCCCCGGCAAGGATATAATCCGTTTTGCCGGAGACGGAACCACTGTTCTTTCCGCCATGCTGTTCGATCATGGCTTTATATTCGTCACGTGAATGTTGGGTAAATGTACCGCTAATCACGATTGTCAATCCTTTCAGTTTATCGGAACGGTTTGCCAGCACTTCTTCGGCTACCGTCATTTGCAATCCGTATTCTTGCAGGCGGGCTACCAGGATACGGTTGTTTTCGTCGGCAAAATAGTCTACGACACTACGGGCAATACGTTCGCCAATCTCATCCACTTCCGTCAATGTCTCCAAGGAAGCCTCCTGTAATTGTTGCATCGAATGGAATGCAGATGCCAGGCGCTTTGCCACAGTCTCGCCGACATAACGGATACCCAACCCAAACAACACCCGTTCAAACGGTACCTGTTTGGATTCTACAAGGCTCGCCATCAGGTTACGGGCACTTTTCTCCGCCCAACGTTCCAGACGCAACAAGTCCGGCATCTCCAATATATACAGATCGGCAACGTTTTTTACCAGTCCGGCTTCATACAAATCTTCTACCGTTTCCGGACCGATATTTATATTCATGGCGCGGCGGGTAACGAAATGTTCGATACGACCTTTAATCTGCGGCGGACAACCGGCTTCATTCGGACAATAATGGGCCGCCTCCCCTTCCGGACGATACAAAGGCGTACCGCATTCAGGGCAAGTCTTGATAAAAGTTACCTTCGCTCCCAACAACATCGAACGGGAATCGACATCGACACCAACGATCTTAGGAATGATCTCTCCGCCTTTTTCTACATATACATTATCTCCCAGATGCAAATCCAGTCCTTCAATAATATCTGCGTTATGCAGAGAGGCACGTTTGACGGTCGTCCCAGCCAGCAATACCGGTTCCAGATTGGCAACCGGAGTAACGGCCCCTGTGCGTCCTACCTGAAAAGAGACTGAGTTGAGACGTGTTACCGCCCGCTCTGCCTGAAATTTATAAGCAATAGCCCAACGAGGACTCTTGGCGGTGAATCCCAGATTCTTCTGCTGGCGCAGTGAATTTACTTTCAATACGATGCCATCAGTAGCCACCGGCAAGTTCTTCCGTTCCACATCCCAATAAGCGATATAGTCGAAAATATCCTGCAAGCTGTCGCATTTACGGATGACATCAGGTATTTTAAATCCCCAGGTACGAGCAATCTGTAGATTTTCGTAATGAGCGTCGGCAGGAAGACCTTCACCCAGTAAATAATAAAAATAAGCATCCAGTTTACGTGAAGCCACGATAGCCGGATTCTGTTGTTTCAATGTGCCTGAAGCAGCATTACGAGGATTGGCGAAAAGCGGTTCTTCCTGCTCTTCACGTTCCTTGTTCAGACGGTCGAATTCTGCCCAGGGCAATAGAATTTCACCCCGTATCTCAAAGTTTTCCGGATAGTTATCCCCCCGTAACTTTAACGGGACAGAACGGATTGTCTTTACATTAGCCGTCACATCATCGCCACGGGTTCCGTCGCCACGGGTCACGGCACGGACCAGGCGTCCGTTCTCATAAATCAACGAAATGGAAGTTCCGTCATATTTCAGTTCGGCAACAATCTCGAAAGGCTCGTTCAAAGCACGTTCCGTCCGCTCATAGAAATCACGTATTTCTTCTTCGGAATAGGTATTTCCCAAAGAAAGCATCGGATACTGGTGGACTACCTGTTCAAATTCCTTCGACAAGTCGCTTCCCACCCGCTGCGTCGGTGAATGCGGATCGGCAAATTCGGGATGAGCTTCCTCCAATGCCTGTAATTCTTTCATCTTCTCATCAAACTCACGGTCTGATATCGTCGGTGTGGAAAGTACATAATAATTATAATTATGCTGTTCCAACTCATCACGCAGTGCTTTTATCTTTGCCTCCACCATTATAATTGAAAATTAATATACCAGTTTTACATTATCAATCCAGAACGTATTGCCGGGAGAACCGATATAGGCGCCTCCATGGCTGGAAGTAAACTGTAAAACCATATGTGTAGGTTCGTCTCCTTCCTCTGCCCAGCCGATCTCCTTTACCGGGACGCTCTCGCCCTGGCTGTTCGTTGCATAACGTTCCTCTACCTGTATGCACATGTATGGTTTGTAATCCGCATGGCCGGATATATTGCCATACATAATCGGATAAGTAGCGTCGTTCACCCAACCATCTGTCGATGAGACATAACGTTGAACCATCGTTCCTACCCTTTTAGCATATATATTACCTTCCTTATCTTCCCAGCGTTTCTGCAAAAACAAAATCGCTGCGATAGAATCCTGCCCGGCCACTTTCGACTTACGGCTGAATCCTGTACTGCGGATACGGTCTTTTTCGGGTGCTGCCTTTACCTTATAATCGAAACGGATTGCCGTCGGTTTCTTTGTAAAAGGAACACCGCTGTTCAGCATAGCCTGAGGATTCTTTGTCCCCTTGATCGGTTCATGAACCGAACCCAGGAAGACAGAACCGGCCGCAACCACTTCAATATCGACCAGGCCAAAAACCTTTACACTTTCCATACGTGTTTCCAGGCGGGCACACCAGCCATCTCCTCTCCTTTCCGGAAAAACAGATGTATTCGTCTTCACTACTCCGGCCACTTTCGCCATCACATTGGAATTCGCCCACGGCGAACCTCCCCGGTTGTGATAAGCGGTATTGCCGACAATCGTATCCGTCGGTCCCACCTCATAGAGATGCTTCTTATTTCCACCTATAATTCCAGACTCCTGGATTTCACGGACAACCCATTGATCCATATCACCAAACGCAAAAGGCACAACCTTCTCCTGTCCGGCGATAGTCGACAACTGACTGCCCGCAAACAAAAATAACAATATATTCTTTATATAATTCATAAGCTTTGCTTAAAAGTTGAAAGAATATCATAAAGAATATCCCCACTCCTTGAGAGCCATTCCCCAGTTCTCTTCAACGATCTGTACTGTACGGTCGTCGTATTTGTACTGGTTCTTTTTATATCCCTTCTTCTTTCCCAGATATTTCTCTATCTCGGCTTTAGACGATTCAAATCCCGGCAGGTTTAATTTGCGATAAATATCTTCGGTCATCGCAAAAGCATCCTGTTCGAAATCTTCGAATTTCACTTCTACCAGGTTCCCTTCAGGGATAAGCCCTTTCTGCTCTTCAAACTTGTAGAACAAGCGGCGATATACTTCAATAAGATTGCTTTCAATCTGTTCATTAGTGATATCTTGCAAACGAAGCGGTTGTATCGTATTTGTAAAGAAACTGCGTGTACTCTCAAATACGGTATAAGGATTACGCTTCAGATAAATGAATTTGGCATTCGGAAACATTTCCAACAATGTTTTCACACGTCCGGTATGCGGCGGGTTCTTACTCAGGAACTGTGAGCCGTGTGTATTCCAGAGCGATATCTTGACAAGTTTCAGGAAAGTTTCCTTAAACACTTTCAATTCGTGCTCGGTCGTATTGTCGAACAACAGATACCGGTCGCAATATTCCAGCATGTGTTTCGGGAAAAACCAAAAATTATAATAAGTATACGGCATCATGTTCGCCAAAGCAAACTCTTCTTCCTGCGGAAGGTCGACCTTCAGTTCCATATTGTCGGTCGGACGTTTGTCGGGCATCAGGAATGACATATTCTTCTTAAAGAAAGGTTGTCCCCAAAGCATCAGGTTCGGGAATACCGTCTGATACGTGGTGTTGTATCCGAAATGCTTGTCGCACGAAAATACATTGTGTACGAATGTCGTACCGCTACGCCAATGACCCAGTATGAACACCGGGTCCATCTCCAACGGTTTATCCGCTATTTTACGATAACGGGCGTCTTCTAAAGGTTGCAGTAAACTAAGCAGGCGGCATACCGATTTTGTCAGATAATACTTGTTTCGAAAACCTTTGTCGATCGTTTTATCGGCTGTCACAGCCTTAAACGTCTTCCAGTCCGCACCAACCAGCGTATTGATTGGCAATTTATCAAATTCCAGCAACCCCATAAGTTATTTCTTTTCAGTTATACATTTCACAGGAACGCCCTGACGTCCTAATTCTTCACATACCGTACGAATCGCCTCATAATGTTCTTCGCCTATTCCGAGTTCCGGCAGGTTCAATACAGCCAGAGCATCCTCTGTCACCATATCTTTGGCATCCACCCGGTCGATAATCATTCCGACAGCCGACGTGTTGTTGGTAATCGGGTCGATCAGGATAAAGGCTCCCGTCTGTTTATTCTTCTGATAAGGGTCAAAGAACAGTTCTTTTCCGGTCGTAAACACAACACGGGCGATCTCATTCAGTTTCATCGGCAAACTATCGGCAGTCAACTGTCCGTTCTCAACCGACAACTGCTCCATTGTATTGACATTCACCTTATAACGGATACTGTCCACACGTGCACGGGTCAGGTTGGTCGTATGCTTGATATAGAACTGTTTGGACATATCCATCGGTTCTTCATCCATCCAGACCAGCATCGATTCGAAGTTACGGTCTTCCATCGGCAGATTATCCGGATGTACCAGCATTTCGCCACGGGAAACGTCGATTTCGTCTTCCAGAGTAATGGTAACGCACTGGGGAGGGAAAGCATAATCCAATTCGCCATCGTAAGTAACGATACTTTTCACTTTCGATGTTTTGCGTGAAGGCAAAGCCATCACCGTATCTCCTTTACGGATGATACCGCTGGAGACCTTACCGCAGAAGCCACGGAAGTCCAGGTTCGGACGCAATACATATTGTACCGGATAACGGAAATCTTCGAAATTACGATCCTGGTCGATTGGCACTGTTTCCAGGAAATCCAACAGAGACGGTCCTTCATACCAGGGAGTGCGGTCGCTCTTATCCACCACATTATCGCCATCCAAAGCAGAAAGCGGGATATAAGTGATATCCGGAATATTCAAGGATTTCACGAACGCCTTATAATCAGCGACAATCTTATCGAATATTTGTTTGTCGAAGTCGACCAAGTCCATTTTATTCACAGCCAGTACCACATGTTTGATCCCCAGCAAAGAAACCAGATAAGTGTGGCGGCGGGTCTGCGTAATTACACCGGTACGGGCATCTACCAGGATAATAGCCAGGTTGGCAGTCGAACCGCCGGTTATCATGTTACGGGTATATTGTTCATGTCCCGGAGTATCGGCGATGATAAACTTACGGTTGTTCGTACTGAAATAACGGTAAGCCACGTCGATCGTAATACCTTGTTCACGTTCGGCCTTCAAGCCGTCAAGCAATAAGGCATAATCGATATGGTCGCCGGCATTTCCCATACGTTTACTGTCACGTTCAAGGGCATCCAGCTGGTCTTCATATATCTTTTTACTGTCGAACAGCAGACGTCCGATTAAGGTCGATTTACCGTCATCTACCGAACCTGCCGTCAGGAAACGAAGCAAATCTTTCTGTTCGTCCCTGTCCAGGAATTCTTTTATATTTAATGTTGCCATAATTTAATTCAAAATTGAAAATGGAGAATTGAAAATTAAAAATATCCTTCCCGTTTCTTCTGTTCCATGCTGGCATCCTGGTCAAAGTCGATTACACGAGTGGTGCGTTCGCTTTTGGTGGTTGTCATCATCTCTTCCACGATCTTTTCGATTGTATCGGCATCGCTGTCTACCGCTCCGGTCAAAGGCCAACATCCGAGTGTACGGAAACGGACCATACGCATTTTGATCTGGTCGCGATACTGTTCCGGCAAACGGTCGTCGTCAGCCATGATCAGATTACCGTCGAGTTCAACGATAGGGCGTTCCTTGGCATAATATAAAGGAACGATCGGAATATTCTCCAGGCGGATATACTGCCAGATATCCAGTTCAGTCCAGTTGGATAACGGAAAGACACGGATACTTTCACCTTTATGGACACGAGCATTGTAAATGTCCCATAATTCTGGACGCTGGTTCTTCGGGTCCCATTGATGGAACTTGTCGCGGAACGAATAAATACGTTCTTTGGCACGACTCTTTTCCTCGTCACGGCGGGCGCCACCAAAAGCGGCATCAAACTTATATTTGTCGAGGGCATGCAACAACGCCTGTGTTTTCATCAGGTCGGTATGTACCTTGCTACCATGCGTAAAAGGTCCTACACCGGCATGAAATGCTTCCATATTTGATTCAACGATCAGGTTCCATCCGAACTTTTTTGCATATTCATCACGGAACTGAACCATTTCCTTAAACTTCCATTTAGAATCAATGTGCATCAAAGGAAACGGCACTTTTCCCGGAGCAAAGGCTTTTTCTGCCAACCGGACCATCACCGATGAGTCTTTACCGATAGAATAAAGCATCACAGGATTTTCAAATTCAGCAGCAACCTCCCGTATGATATGGATAGATTCTGCTTCCAGCTCCTGTAGATGGCTTAATTTGTAATCTGACATAGTTTATATTTGTTATATTTATTGTTTCAATGTTTATCAGATGTGAGCTATCTTGTCCCCGTGCTTGACACGGGGCCGCAGAAGAACCAGCAATATCAAAAGATACATATAGGATACGGTCTGTGCCTTTGCGATCCCGTATCAAGCACGGGAACGGGATAGCTCATTTCTTTCTATACTTTCACTTTAGGCAATATCAATTCCAATAATTTATTTACCGACTCTTCGAGGCTCAACACCGAGGTATCCAATGACAAAGCCGGATGCTCCGGTGCTTCGAATGGGGCCGAAACGCCTGTAAAATCTTTGATCTCTCCCTTGCGGGCTTTTGCATACAATCCTTTTACGTCACGCCGCTCACATTCTTCGATCGGCGTATTCACATAAATTTCCAGGAAATTATCTTTTCCGATAATCGTAGAAGCCATCTCCCTTAACTCATTGTTCGGACTGATAAAAGCCGCTATAGTTATAACACCGGTGTCAATAAATAGTTTGCTTACTTCCGCAATACGACGGATATTCTCCACCCGGTCTTCCGCAGAAAATCCCAAATTGTTATTGATACCGCTACGGATATTATCGCCATCCAGAATACGGCATAACAGACCGCGCTTATGCAACTCACGCTCCAAAGCAATGGCAATCGTACTTTTACCGGAACCACTCAGCCCGGTAAACCAAACCATCACACTACGTTGTTTCAAAAGCGCCTCTTTATCCTCTCTTCCCAACATACGGTCGAAAATCGGATATATATTATTCGGCTGTGTATTATTCATTTTATTTCTTATTACCTTTTATATTAAAACTCCCAGATCATCGGTATCACGAACACGGAAATCAAAAACGTAATCAGGTTCAACGGCAATCCCACACGGACGAAATCCGTAAACTTATAACTACCGATACCTTGTACGATCAGATTCGTCTGATAACCGATCGGAGAACTGAAACTGGCTGACGCCGCCATACAAATCACCACAAAGAATGGTGTCGGGTTTACTCCCAACTGTGTAGCGACCGACAATGCTATCGGAAAACTCAAGGCCGCTGCCGCATTGTTCGTTATCAGTTCGGTAAAAATATTTGTTATGATAAAAATAATGGCAAGCAGAGCATACGGCCCGAGATTGTCAGCCATACTAATGATATAGCTGGCTACCAAGGCTGCAAAACCGGAATTTTCCATCGCCTTACTGATAGCAAACGCACAAGCGATTGTAATCAGAATATCCCAGGATATATATTTGGTATATTTCTTCGGAGGAAATATCTTCGTCCAAGCCATAATAATAGTAGTGATGCAAACGAAAAAGAACATATCCAGACGCATCCCCGGAATGGCTTCTTTCACGGCCGGCAATTCGCCAACTGTAGCCCCTACAATCATAAAGATAAGTAACCCCAGTGCCAGCCAACGTTTCTTTTTCGATACCGGTTCAGTATTTTCATTACCATTGGCAAGCATCAGGAAGACACTCGATTCTCCCCACGTCGGAATAAACGAATCATCGGCCCAAAGTACCAGTGTATCGCCTTCATGCAAAGTAACCTTATCCAGATCATGAGTGAAACGTTCTCCCCCACTTTTCACTTCCTTTACGATAGCACCGTAATGGCGAGCAAAATTAAACTCTCCCAATGTCTTATTGATACCGGGAAAACGGGAACCCAATACAGCTTCCACCCGATGCAGGTTTCCCGGACTCTCTTCTTCCCCATCGTCCACATAATTATCCTGACGGGAATCGGGCAATAACTTATTGGAGAATACAAACAGATACAGGATACCGGCTATGGCAATAAAAATGCCGACTTTTCCGAGTTCAAACATAGTGAACCCCTCGTAGCCGGCTTCAATAACCATACCATGAACAACCAGGTTGGTGGAGGTTCCGATCAGCGTACAAATACCGCCTAATATGGTTACATAAGAAAGAGGTATAAGAAATTTGGTAGCCGGAAGTTTTACCGACTCAGCCCATCGTTTGATGATCGGGGCAAAAATAACAACTACCGGAGTATTATTAAGAAAGGCAGAAATAAATGCAATAGGAGGCAACATCCGGACCTGGGCCTTTAAAACGGTAGTTTTTCCTTCCGGAAGCAGTTTCTTGATAACTTGCCCGAGCGCCCCGCTCTGCCGGATTCCTTCACTCACCAAAAAGAGCATGCCGACGGTTATCATCCCTTTGTTACTGAATCCCTCCAACATTTCTTTTGGAGACAATATTCCTACGACCAGGAATAATACTACAACAGTCAGTAATACCATTCCCGGTCGCATCCTATCCCATATCAATGCCGCAACCATTCCGGCCAAGGCTAGCAATACAAATAATATTTCGAAGTTCATCGCGTTCCTAATCTGTCTAAATTTCTCAGATAAGGTGCAAATGTAATAAGAAAATTAACGTTATTCGTACGCAAAAAACCTATTTTAATCCTTTTGACCAAAATAATCAGCAAATGGAAGAAAGAGGTTTCACGATAAACCAGGGGTTGTGCAAATCCTTCTTATTGTATTTCAACGGAGTTCGGCCATCTATGTGGAATACGTCACATCCGGCCCCTCTTGCGATCGCATGACCGGCAGCTGTGTCCCATTCCATTGTCGGTGCAAAACGGGGATAAATATCCGCACTTCCTTCTGCCACCAGACAGATTTTCAGGCTACTACCGCTACTGATCAAGGTAACAGGCTGTCCTTGTTTCCGCAGATTCTCTATAAAATCGGTCGTCTCCGGACTCTGATGCGAACGGGAAGCGACAACGACAATACCCTGATGTCCCATAGATACAGGCAGTCGCGTAGCCTTTTGCATAATCTCATCCATAGAAGGTTGCAGGTCACAATCTGCAATCAACTTATAAGCTCCTACAGAGTCAGCCGAAAAATAGAGTTCTTTCCGCACAGGCACATAAATAACTCCCAATACAGGGACTCCCTTTTGAATCAAAGCGATATTTACAGTAAACTCACCGTTCTTTTTAATAAACTCCTTGGTTCCGTCCAGCGGATCAACCAGCCAGAAAGTTTCCCAGGCAGCCCGTTCAGCATGCGGAATATCCTTCCCTTCCTCGCTCAATATCGGATACGGGGTCACGGAAAGGACATTCATTATCAGCTTATGAGCAGCTTTGTCTGCTTTTGTTAGCGGAGAATTATCAGCTTTGCGTTCAATTTCAAAATCAGATGCAGGATCTGTATAAATATCCATGATAGCTTTACCGGCATCTATCGCTGCCCGGATAGCAATGTAAAGATAGTTCGAATAGTTCATCATCACTCATATCTATTAGGTTGTGAATATACAAATATACTATTTTTTTCAAACAAAAACGTTCTCAAACTGATTTATTTCAAGCGATCATACCTATAAAGATATAAATGGCGTCTTTTTGACCTGATGCAAAACTCCTTTTTATACATCCAGTCTGATTAAATTATACTTCTGACTACCGATACCGATTGCTTCTGCATGTTCAAGTGTATGAATGCCGTGGCGCGACTCCATCCGTTCGATCAAGCGACTCCGTCCTTCATCAGGTGAACTATACACCATGTCCACACAGGCTTTATCCAATGCTACCGGATCCAATGAGGCCAGGATACCGATATCTGCCATTTGCGGATCTTCCGGATGCGAATCGCAATCGCAATCCACCGATAAATTATTCATCACACTGATATAAAGTATCTTATCACCACAATGATCAACTACCGCTTTGGCAGCTTCAGCCATCGATTCCAGAAAAATATCCTGTTCAGGCAATTGTCTCCACATCTCTTCCGCATTTCTGTTTTTACCGGCTGAGTGTATCCACGCCTTTCCGGAAGCCGAAGCAATACCGATAGATATATTCTTTATCGCTCCGCCGAAGCCGCCCATGGCATGTCCTTTGAAATGGGATAGAACAACCGTAAAGTCATAATTGGTGTAATGGGAACCTACAATATCCTCTGTAAGATGTTTTCCCCCTTTCACCGGCAGACTGATCTCCCCTTCCGAGTCCATGATATCGACATCTGCAATAGCTGTAAAACCATGATCTGCCGCTGCTTTCAGGTGGGCTTCCGTATTGGAACGCCCGCCGGCATAAGCTGTATTACATTCAATGATAGTTCCGTTTACTTTCCGCACCAGATCGCTGATAAGTGCCGGTTGCAGGAAATTATGCCCGCCGGGTTCTCCCGTACTCAGTTTCACGGCAACTTTACCTGAAGCTGAACGCCCTAGTGCTTCATAGATCCGCAGCAAACTAGCCGGAGAAATCTCTGTTAACATATAAACTGCCGCTGCTTCACCTGACGGATTATTTGTTGTTCCTCCATTTTCTCCGGGTTCTTCTCCCTGTCCGTTATTGGTGGAACATGCAGCTAACGGAACCAAATTGGATGCCAATAAAGCACCTCCGGCTACTACCGATGTTTTAATAAAACCACGCCTCGTAATCTGTGATACCTTCTTTTTTTCACCCATAATCTATACATTTTTATTCTGTTACAAATGTATTCGGATGCAACCTATTATATTGTATACACATTACGGATAAATATACCTGAATTACAGTTTTTCAATGACGTTCAAATTTATCAAGAAAAAGTTTCTTAATTTGTGCCAGTATTTCATGTTATGACGAACTAAACTCGAAAAGAAATAAATCCATATAAACAAATATCAGATATGAAGAGTTTTATATTAACTGCCGCTTTGCTATTGACAAACGTGATAGTAATGGCACAAGTAACAAGGAGTAATCAACTATCAAAAAAAACAGACATGAATACAAACGATAAGACTGCCTCGGAAAAGAAATTCGAAAAGCCGGACGACGTAACACTACGTTCGAAACTCACAGCAGAACAGTATGCAGTAACACAACAGAATGCAACGGAACGGGCATTCAAGAATGAATACTGGAACGAAAAACGGGAAGGCATCTACGTAGATATCACAACCGGCGAGCCATTATTCATTTCGACGGATAAATTCGACTCCGGCTGTGGCTGGCCCAGCTTTTCAAAGCCGATAGATAAAAGTTTGATTATGGAGAAATCAGACAAATCTTATGGCATGAACCGGACGGAGGTACGCAGCAAAACAGGAGACGCACACCTGGGACATGTGTTCAATGACGGCCCTATCGCCAAAGGAGGATTACGTTATTGTATCAACAGCGCCTCCCTGAAATTTATCCCAAAGGAAAAGATGAAAGAGGAAGGATATGCCGATTATATTCCACTGCTCAAAAAGAAATAAAACGAATTATATCATTAATAATTAAATAATACAGTATATTCGCAAAAGAATAAAATCAGATAAATATGGAAAAAGCGAATATCACGCTATACACAGTCATTGGCGACCCCGGCCGCATCGTAACAGCCATCCGGGAGCATTTTAAGGAAATGACAAAAGAGTTCACACCGGAAAACGGAAATATCCTCCTAACCCTTGCAGACGATTCAACGATCTCCTTCAATATCAATCACCGGCAGGACAAGCCTGATTTTATCGCCTCCCATACAGCCGGGATGGCAAACTATTTTTCTTCAGCAGAAACTCCGCTGGTCGAACTGAAGGAGAACGTTTTACAGCAAATCCGTGTATTCAACTGCGTGACCGGTATCACTTTCGATATCGACGACAATGGAGATCGCACCAGCTATATCATCAACGGCCTCTTCGCCATTGCGAACGATGTAAACGGCTTCCTGCTCTACCCCAGCATGCAGATATATACCCAGGAAGGCAAATTGCTATTCTCTATCAAAGGCGAAAGCCAGTTGACGGAATTTATCCCGATTGCCAATGCCGACCTGCTGGACGGAAACCGCCCCCAAGAATCGCCTGCCGATATGAAAAGACGCCTGCGTTCAAACGCCCAGCTCAAAGCAAGAAACATTCCTTATATGGAACAACTGCCTTGTGAAGTCCTGGAAAGCGAAGTGCAGATGAGAAGCCGTGAAGAAATGGTGGAACGGGCGGCCGCATTGTTTGCCGTTGCCGTCTATTCGGAAGTCATCCTCTCGGAAGATGCGGACCGCGAAAAAGCTCTCTTTTATTTCAACAAGATGAACGATTTGTATGGCTCCAAATCTTACCTTACGACAAAAGAAACAGCCTATATCAATGACCCCAAACCCGAACGGCAAACCTGTATCCAGTTCGTATGGCGTTACGAATGCTGCGCCGTGCTGCTTTGGGCGGCAGGTGTTGTCGACGACCTCTCCTATCCGTCTGAGATTGTCGATGTGCCCGTCCTGGCTGCTATTTTCTGGCAACATAAAGGATTGCAGGACTTATTGTCCAAAGGCTATTCGCGTCCGGAAAAGGAAATACTGGATGAAGCAGACCTTACATTGCGTTACGACTGGGCCTGTGTGGATGCACGCATTCATGGGCAAAAAGCTCCGACCGGAATCGACGGCGGAATCGTGATAGAACGCCATTATGCCTTTAACTGGATTATCGGAGCGAATAACGGTGCCGATTGGGATCACATACAGCCGAATACATAATTCGGCTGCTTTATCAATCAAACTCTTATATGTTATGAATAAAATTAAAACAGGATTAGCCGCCTACGGAATGTCAGGACAGGTATTTCATGCCCCGTTTATCAGCATGAATCCGCATTTCGAACTGACGGCTATCACCGAACGAAGCAAAAACCTGGCCCGCGAACGGTATCCACAAGCCCGCATCGTCCGCAGCTTCGACGAATTGTTGGAAGTGGACGGTCTGGAACTGGTCGTAGTCAACACTCCCGACAGTTCCCATTATGAATATGCCCGTCGCGCACTTGAAGCCGGAAAACATGTCATTGTAGAAAAACCTTTTACCCAAACGGTAGAAAAAGCCAATGAACTGGTCGCCCTCGCCGCCGGAAAAGGACTAACATTGAGTGTTTATCAGAACCGCCGTTGGGACAGCGATTTCCTGACCGTTAAGGAAATACTCGCTAAAAACCTGCTCGGACGCCTGGTCGAGTTCGAATCGACCTTCCCCCGTTTCCGCAATTTCATCAAGCAAGGCACCTGGAAAGAAACAGGCGAAGCCGGAGGAGGCATGACTTACAATCTGGGAACACATGTGATAGACCAGGCCGTGCAATTGTTCGGCATGCCGCAGGCCATCTTTGCCGACATCGCCACCTTGCGCGATAACGGTGTGGTAGACGATTATTTCATCATCCATCTCCTAAAACCCTCCAAAGCCCCTGAGGTAAGAATCACCCTGAAAGCCAGCTACCTGATGTGCGAACGTGAGCCGCGTTTCATCCTGCACGGCACGGAAGGTTCTTTCGTCAAATACGGCCTCGACCGCCAGGAAGAGGACCTGACAAACGGCCTGATGCCCGACTCCCCTCATTGGGGCGAAGAGGATTCCTCCATCTGGGGTCTCCTGCATACCGAAAAGAATACTATAAATGTACGCGAACGATATCCGAGCCTCCCAGGCAATTACGGTGCTTTCTACGAAAACATTTACCAGCATATCCGTAACGGCATCATTTTAGAAAGCGATGCCCGCGAAGTGGTAGACGTTATCCGTCTGATTGAAGCGGCATGGGAAAGCAGCCGGACAAAATCGGTTCAGAACTTATAACCCAATCCGATAAGCAAACGGGAGAAACAAATGTTGCGCTATTCTTTGATGATTTTATTCTTCTTCCGATACTCAGTCGTACTCAATCCGGTGGCATTTTTGAAAAAGCGGCTGAAGGTGGCCTGGTCTTCAAAACCCAGCATCAGGGCAATCTCTTTGGAGCTTTTGGATGAATAGAGCAGCAAGCGCTCCGCCTCTGCCTGCACCCGGTTATGGATTACGCGGATGGCCGAAGGTTGTTGGTAGGTAGACAGCAGGTTAGCCAGCGTCTTGGGCGACTTATTCAGCATATCGGCATATTCCTGCACTTGTTTCTTTTCTTTGAAATGGGTATCGACCAAAACATAAAACTTGCGAATCGTCTCAAACTGCATCCCGTTTTCCTTCCTTACGCCCTGCCTGTTTTCTGCGATACGCGTACATAATATAATAAAGCGTTTCAACAGCACGCGGAGCATTTCGTCCTGCAAATGGTCGCGACTTTCAAATTCTTCACGCATAATCCCGGTCAGCGTCGCGATTTTCCGCCGCTCCTCACCGGACAAATCAAAGATAACGACATGCGAGGAACCGTGAAACAGCAACCCGTTGCACGAAACCTCATGGTCGTTGCCATAAATACAATAAAAATTACTGTTGAACAACAAAGACAGATACTCGCCGTCCACCCGTACAAAGTCCACATGGTGCAGATGGGACAAGGTGAGTAACTGGCCTTCTTTCAATACGACCGGTTGGTGGTCGACATCCAGCTCCAGTTGACCGGACAAAACCCATATAAACTTATACAAGGTTTTATCCTTCAGCAAAGCCTTGTTTTCATGTAAGGAGTCTGATAAAATGACTTTTCCTTTAATCTTTGTGTTCTCAAATAATAAATCTATCGTATTCATATACTTAGTGTTATCTCCATTCCGTCGGAATCTCCCCGGTATGCCTGCGGAACCAACGCGAGAAAGTGTCGTGGTTGGCAAATCCCAGCATCGTTGCAATCTGCGAAGGACGCAGACGGGTTTTCGATAACAGGTCTTTTGCTTCCAGCAATACGAACTCACTAATCCACTCGGCCGCAGAGATACCGGCTCCTTGCTTACACCGGATATTCAACTCTTGCGAAGTGATTCCTAATTTCTCTGCGTAAAAGTACGCAGGAGAATGGTGATATCTACTAATTAATGTCGCAAATTGTTGGAAAAAGAGTGAATTTTCTGTTTTCGGCGTGTCAGACACCGCTTTTCCCTGTTGTAAATTTATAATCAGAGCTCTCAGGAGAGATTCGACCACCTTCGCACGCATCTCTTTCATCTGTTCTATTTGCGATTCGACAAGGTGCAGATAAATTTTTGTCTCCTCGATTTCGTCGGAAGGAATATCGCGGTACACGAGACGCTGACGGTTAATCAACAGCTCTTCGGACACATAAACAATTATTCCGGAAAACCGGGAACTGGGAAAGGCTTCGACCGCCGTCACGTCGTCACTGGCAGCGAGCAAAAGTTGTCCGGCCGATACATCGTATGTATGGTGCAAGGCTTTACAGGTAAAAGTTCCTCCGGTACAGATTACGGCCAGGGTACCCGAGTCCAGAGGTAGCAATTTATAGTCTTCACCCTCTTTTACATATAGGATTCTCAGCGAACTTTCGAGCTTCAGTTCCGGCGTTGATACGGAATTATACAAATCAACAGGTAATATTCTTTCTGCTTTCATCATCATGTCTTTTTGTCTGTAATTTAATTTCCGGGTAAACATAAAAAGGTGTCTTTTAGTTTATTATGTTGGGTGATTTTATCTTTAGTTAAAAAAATAAGACATATTCCGAAAAACAAAATCTTTTATCAGTATCGTCTAAAAGTCATTTGATCATATATCCAATGATTCTTTTGTTAGAGGTAGGTGTAAATAAATTTAGAGGTAGGTCTATTTTCATTTAGAGGTAGGTCTAAATCGATTTACACCTACCTCTAAATAAAAAAACATTAGCTCTTTTCATTCTTTTTATCCTAAACAAAAAAGAATCGTTATAGAGAGTTATCTTGATTTTTATTCGGTTCACATACAATGCGACGATTATTTTATGTATGTTTGTCACATAAAAATCGTTACCATGAAACAAACGAATACATTTTTAGCAATCATTCTGTTGGTGGTATTGGCAGGGTGTGGAGAAAACAAACAGTCAACCGATGATTTAATCACCGTCGACGTATCGAAAAGCTATCCTAAAAAGGAACTGATTCTTCAGGATTTTATGGATGTGGAATATATTGCGTTGGAAACCACCGACGAGTTTCTTACACAAGGCTTGGTCAAAGATGTAGGAAAAAAATGCTTACTGGTAACAAACAGGAATAACGACGGGGATATTTTTATTTTTGACAGAAAAACCGGCAAAGGAGTAAGAAAGATAAACCGGCAAGGCCCAGGAGCGGAAGAATATACAAGGATTAACGAGATTATTCTCGATGAAAGCAATGACGAAATATTCGTAAAGTCGCCGGGCAATAAAATCCTGGTGTACGGCCTTTACGGAAAATTCAAACGGTGTCTGAACCTGGACTGGGAAGTTTCATCTGTTTTTGATTACGACAAAAATAATTTGATTTGCTATGATATGTCAGATTATCATAATAAAGGAAAGGACAGAAGTAAAGCATACCATGTTATTCTATCCAAACAGGACGGAAGCATCACCCGGGAGATTTTTATTCCTTTTAAAACGATTAACGCACCGATAGTGACCGATGGAAGTAACTTTGTGGCAAGTTATTCTTACCAAATACGCCTGAGCCACGGCCAATGGACACTTATGGACGCATCAGCCGACACATTGTATAACTATGCACCGGATGGAACATTAAACCCCTTTATCGTAAGAACTCCATCTGCGCATACCATGCAGCCCGAAGTTTTTCTTTATATGGGTATTCATACCGACCGTTATTATTTTATGGAAACCGTTAAAAATGTATTTAATTTTGAAAAGGGTAACGGATTCTATACGGATCAACTGGTGTACGAGAAGGAAGAAAAAAACCTGTATCAAGTTGCCGTATACAATAATGACTATGCAGAAAAAAGAACCGTGGCTATGACTGCGAAATCAATTAATCGCGAAATCGAAAACGTCACCAGTCTAAATGCCTCCCCTCTCGTTGAGATTTACAAGAAAGGCCAACTGAAAGATGGCAAATTGAAAGAAATAGCCTCGAGGTTGGATGAAGAAGATAATCCGGTAATTATGCTGGTAAAACAAAAGAAATGAAAACATATCCACGTACAAACGACTTTCAGACTATCTATCTGAACACAGTCATTACAAACCCCAATATCCTTGTCGGCGACTATACGATATACAACGATTTTGTCAACGACCCGACCCAGTTCGAGAAGAACAACGTCTTATATCATTATCCGATCAATAAAGACCGGTTGATAATCGGGAAGTTCTGTTCCATCGCCTGTGGAGCGAAATTCCTTTTCAACAGTGCCAACCATACATTAGATTCCCTGTCTAATTATACATTTCCCCTATTCTTCGAAGAGTGGGGCCTGGATAAAAAAGACGTCGCCTCTGCCTGGGACAACAAAGGCGACATCGTCGTCGGCAACGACGTATGGATAGGTTATGAGGCTGTAATCATGGCAGGCGTACATATCGGAGACGGAGCTGTCATAGCAGCACGGGCAGTCGTCACCAAAGACGTTCCTCCTTATACCATCGTAGGCGGAACACCGGCCAGGGAAATACGCAAACGTTTCGACGAAGAAACAATCGCCCGGTTGCTGGAATTACAATGGTGGGACTGGCCCACCGAAAAGATACGCCGTTCTTTACCTTATATCATGGGGAAAAACTGCGGCTCGTTGTCAGACCTATAGGTTTTGCGACAGATGCTATTCCAGCTCCTTCGCATAAATATGGATAGTCTGTAATGCGTTTAGGATGGTAGCCGGAATCATTTCCCGGCATTCTATCCTCAATACCTTCTCCCAATTCTCCAAGTCCACATGCCATTTGTCGATTTGGGGGAATTGGACGAAAAGCGTTTCGATACGCTTTATATCTTGTTTATTTCTTACGGATGTCCGAAAAATCAAAATATATTTTTTCATACACATTAATAATAAATTGGAATGCAAAAGTAGGTTCTATTGCAACCCGGAAAAGACTTATTCGACGAATCACGTCATTTCAGATGACGAAACAAGGAAAATAAACTACAAACAAAGCCGGAGAAAAACTTATGGCGCTACAGTCCTATTCCATAGACACGCATTTCAGACATTCCATGTACTGGATGTTCTATTCGAATAAATTATAATAACAGCCTGCGGGAGGAAAAGCCAAAAACCGGAAACCGGAACAAATATACAACCAGCCACAGTAAAAAGTAACATGCAATAACCCAGAAACGCAGGAGCCGGCTTTTGCTCTTTCTTTATATAGTATTGAAGTGTCTGCCCCCAAAGTATCAGTACAATCCCACATATCAGGAACCAAAAGGCAAAACCACGCTCATAATCTTCTCTTACCGAATCGACCAATCCATCTCCCAACATTTTATCCAAAGCATCTTTTCCGATAAAGAATGCATAAATTGTATGGATAATCCCTGTCCATGTCAGGAATGTTCCGCTATACTTCCAAAGCTTCATGTTCACCATATTTTATATTTAACTCTTACACGCTGCAAAGATAGATACTGCAATTTTTTGGCAATTGAAAATTAAGCCATACTTTTGTCCAAAAGCGACAAATATATGTTTATCACAGCAGGTCTATTGAATATGCTTCTAAAGCACTTCGGAACGACACAAGCAGAAATCTCAGAAATATTAACAGGCTTAAAGTATGATTATGCCATTCTGCAAAATCCGACATCTCTAATCGACGCAAACATACTGGGTGTATATCTGGAACATATCGTTAAAAAGACAGGTAATACCAGAATAGGCCTGGAAACCGGATTTCTACTGCCATTCGTCCTGACCGGGAGCTTTTTCAATATCTATAACCAAAGCAAGACCGTACGAGAGATTTTTGAGAATGAAAACCCGTTCGACCCGGCAATTAATAACATATACGCATTTGAAACGAAAGAAGACGAAAACAATTTCTCCCTCGAAATATCCCTGGACTCGCAGTTTAAACAGTCCTACCCGGTCGCATCACAACAATGGATTGAAATGCAATGCGGCTTTTTCCTTCAATATGCCTACAGTTTTACAGGAAGGTTTCTGCATCCAATACGCGTATATTCCATGTACGAGAAAGAAGGGACAAAAGACAAACTGGAGGAATACCTGGGTTGCCCCGTCATATTCAACCATGACAAACTTATCCTTATTTTCAATAAGTCAGTCCTGGATTTACCAATCGTCACAGGTAATAAAGAAATGCTTGCCATTTTTGAAGATTATATGAATGAAATACAAATGCATGAAAGCGGTCAAAACAACAGTCTCTCCAGAACTGTCCGTCGCTATCTCATGCACAGTCTCTCCAACAGTAGCCTGTCTTTAAAAGATGTCGCGGAGAAATTCAATATGAGTGAACGCAATATCCAAAGAAAACTAAAGGCAGAAGGAACCTCCTATCAAAAAATCCTCAATGATTTACGCATGGAATTATCAAAAAAATATTTGAAAGAAAGAATCCCTCTGCCAGAGATAGGTTTCCTACTCGGTTTTGAAAGCCAGAGTGCATTCAATAAGTTTTTCAAGAAGCATTTCAGAAACCGTCCTTCCATGTTTAATAGTAATAACCAATCTGTTAAAACTAAAATGAAATAATTATATGAAAATCTGTATTGCACAAATTGAAGCGATACTCCCCCATGTGTGATTCCTTTTGGCAAAACAGAAGGTCTGTTGATTTATGATACTCAAACCAAGTCATCGACATGCAACGATGGTAAATGTTAAAAATGCGACTTTGAGGAAAAATAATAATATTTCCATGAGGTTATAAAAAAATAAATTGTATATTTGCTGTTGAAAAACGTAAATTTTTTCATAGTTAAGGTTTTGGTTAATAAGAGATGGCCCGCTTGTGAAAGCAGACCATTTCGTTTTTTTATACCTACCCATCATTTTCTTGTTATTCCATAGCTGCAAAATGGAATATACTGAAATCCTGTTACGTAAAACAGTACATACCGTTCGGCATACAGCGGTTCCTTACTTACGTTAGAAGATAATAATATTCCAGAAATCCCTCTCTACTTTCGTCCCCAGATTTCTACATAAAGGACAAAAAGAATAAAAAAACACTCAATGAGAACATTGCAAATAGGTAATTTAATACTCCGCCTTCCTATTATTCAGGGAGGAATGGGAGTCGGTGTCTCTTTATCGGGCTTGGCTGCGGCAGTAGCCAACGAAGGTGGCATCGGAGTTATTTCCGCTACCGGACTTAGTCTTTTATATGCCAAGGCATCCGATAGTTTTGTGGAAGCAGGAGGTATCTATACAGGAGAAGACATGTACCGCATATTGGAAATGGGAACCTCCAGCATTCAGATGGGAACCCGCTTTGTTACAACCACCGAATGTGATGCAGCCGATGCTTTTAAAAATCAGAAACATCAGTAAAGAAGATATGAAAATAGCAATCAGATATTTTATGCTTCTGTCCCTGTTTCATACAGCCACGTCTGCTCTTTCTACGGTACATGCTCAAAACGTAACCTCGGTGTCCGGTATGGTAAAAGATTCCATTTCCGGTGAACCTTTGCCTTTTGTTTCCGTGTATTTTGAAGGTACTACAATAGGGATGCTAACCGATGAAAACGGAAGATTCACTCTACAACATAAAGGAAAACATTTGAAACTCTCCGCATCTTCTCTGGAATATAATCCAAAAACAATCTCTTTAAAAGCAGGACAAAAGAATGAAGGACTGGAATTGCTGCTCCAACCTGCCGTGTTCCAACTATCCGAAGTCGTGGTGAAACCAAAGAGGGAAAAATACCGTCGCAAAAATAATCCGGCAGTGGAACTAATCAAAAAAGTAATTGAGCATAAGGATGAAAATCGTATTGAGTCTAAAGACAAATACCAGGCGGAGATATATGAGAAGTTGGTCTTATCGCTGGATGACTTCAAACCCAATCTGGATAAGAACAAACTGCTCCACAAGTTCAAATTTATCCAGAATTATGTGGATACCTCGGCGTTCAACGGGAAACCGATCCTGACCGTCTCCGTTCGTGAGAAGTTGTCGGATGTATATTACCGGAAAAGTCCCAAAGTGGCAAAGACGCTCGTAAAGGCCAAACGTATGCAAGGTATTGACTACGGGGTGGATGACGGTGTAGGGATTACTTCCAATCTGGAAGAGATATTCAAAACGGTCAATATATTCGATAATAACATCCCTATTTTGCTAAATCGTTTCGTCAGTCCGTTATCTTCTACACAAGCCGTGAACTACTACCAGTATTATATAATGGATACGCTCGATGTGGCCGGCGATTCCTGCATCGACTTGGCTTTTGTTCCCGTGAACCGTCAGAGCTATGGTTTTACCGGACATCTCAGTTATCAGCGAAGGAATGGGGCACGATTCAGAAATGACTATGCAAATCTATTTGGCTTCGTTGGATAGTTCTGTCGTAGATAATGCTAATTCTCAGATATTAAAATGCTTGTAAAAATAAAGATGCTTGTTTAGCAAATTGATTGCACTCTACGTAAGAGTTACTAAATTCTATGCAAAAGTACGCAAAATTAAGCAAATAGCACTGTTTGAATCCCCATAAAAGACTTTGCAGATGGTTAAACCATGAAATTGTTTAGCAAATACGAGATACAATAGCAATTCAAGTCCTAATTCTCAATCACTTTCATTATTCATAGTAACTCTTACGTAGAGAGGAGTGTGATAATTTTTAATTGACAAGTAGTTTAATAACACGAAGCAAACATTTATATAAGATTCTTTCATATAGAAATGAACATAAAATTTAATTTGAGTAATTTTGCAGAATAATAAAAAAACAAGTATAACACTTATATTGTATGGAGTTTCAAGGCATCTTGTCAGCTTTGTCACCAATTCTTGATGGTGTTGGTGTATTTATTTTAAGTTTTGCTATTGCTGTAATATTTGCAGTGATATACAGATTCACCAAGTCGAGACAACTGTTAAATAGTCTTCCTGGACTATTTACTTCGTTGGGACTTTTAGGAACTTTCGTTGCTATCTGTAATTCATTGGGTGGCATTGATAGTATGAAGAGCCTAAATGTTCTTCTGATTATTCAGAAGTTGATACCTGCGTTCACCTCTTCAATAGCCGGTTTGATTGCTGCGTTTATTGCAACAACTATATGTAAGATTTGGTATTCTATTGAAGAAAAACGAATAGATAAGAAAGTTGAGAATAAGACACCTGAAGAGTGTCTGTTCGATGTAGTAAATAATACTAATCAAACTCACGCATCAATCCAAGAAGTTGTGTCGTTGCTTAAACAGAAAGCAGCGAAGGACGAAGAGTATAATCAGAAACTCAATGAATCCATTAGTCAGCAGAGCAAGATTCTTGAAGACTTCATAAACAAGTTCGTTGTCAGAATGGAAGAGATCTTTACTAAGATGCAAGGCAATATTGAGCAACAGATTCAAGACTTCGGCGAGGATCAGTTTAAGAAGACTAGTACCATACTTACTGAGATTACCCAGAAACTATCGGATTCTTCAACAGCTTTAATAGCAAAACAGGAGCAATCGGTAACTGAGATGATTGATAGAACTAACGAGGGATTGAGTTCTGTTACCACAACTGTTGTTCAGCAGGTAGATAAGCTTTGTGCGGATACCACTAGCGTTCTTCAGAATATAAGTGCAAAGCAACGTGAAGATTTCTCTGGTATAATTGAAAAATATGGCGACCTAGCTCAACGCTTGACTCAGCAGGGCGCTGATGGTTTGCAGCAGATGGAGGAACTTAAGCAAACCTACCAATCAGCAAATGCATCTATGTTGCAAAGTGCGACTGATATGAATAATGAGATTACGGCTGAATTTAGAAGTTCTATTTCAATACTTATTGCCGATATGCAAGCAATTATTCGTCAACAGGTAGAATCACTGTCTACGGCTGTTGCCAATAGCGTTCAAGCATTGCAACAGAGCTATGACTACATTGATAATCATGTGGCCAATATCAAGGGTAATTATGATAGTGCTGCTCAGTCATTCGAGGATGCAATGAAACTTGCCCATAGACAGAACGAAGCATCAGATAAGCTCGTGAAAACATTCAATGATAGTATTGGTGCCGTCGTTGATACCAATGAGAAGATTGACAATGTACTTTCGGTATTAGTTGAACGTCAAGAGAACATCGAGACATTGATCATTAAGATTAATCAAATCGGAGAAACTATTGAACTCTTGCAGAAACTTGAGTTGCAACTTAATAGGATAGCCAGCAAATGAGCAAGATAAATTTTAAAGAGGAAGGCGAACAGCATAATTTTTGGCAAAATTATACTGACCTAATGTCAGGCTTCCTAATAGTGTTTATAATAACCAGTATAGTTGCTTGGTATGGATATATTCAGGTTACTGACCGTCTTGGTGGTGACCCCAATATTGAGCATACCATTAAGCAGATTGATCTTATCCGAGAGTTTCTAGATGCTCAAAAACACCTTGATAGCGAGTATTTTGTCTACAACGAAAAATACCAACGATTTGAGTGCACGGTAAATGTTCTTTTTGCAAGGAATGATGATAAAATACCTGTCGCAAGTCAGGCTGATTTGATAAATGCCGGTAATGAGTTGGAGGATATTATTGAAAAGTTCAACCAATCCGTTAATGTCGCTTTTAAGGTAGTAATAGAAGGACGAGCAGCTCGACATCTCAATTACCCAACCAAGATTGAGAATGAGCAGGCGGACGCTAGGGGCTGGAAAGATGCAGAGACTCTAAGCTATAATAGAGCTCGTAGTCTTTATGCTCTTTGGCAGGAGAACGGCATATTGAAAGATGTCGAGAAAATTAATGGAGAGGTCTTTATTAGTGGCTCTGGCTTCGGTGGGCAAGGTAGATATTCTGGCTATGGACCTGATGGCGAGGATAAAAATAAGACTTTCATCATTCAGATCATTCCATACATAAAGCATATTTAGTATGAAAGTAAGGGATTTAAGACAATATATAACCACTCTATGTGGTGGTATGGATACAATCGATGCTTTAGGAACAAAGAAAGAGTACTTCCTTGAGAAGATGTCTGGTGCAATGAAGACTGTTAACAGTCTCATCGTGGGAGCAGCAAGTTTTGCTAACAACGCAAAAGAGCAGCTATTCTATGAGTTCGTTCAGAATGCTTACGATGCCAGCGCAGATTCTTTATTCTTTTATGCGAATGAGGAGTATTTAATTGTGCTCAATAATGGAGAGCCATTTTATACAGATTTAGATATTCTCGAGATTGAAAATCCAAGAGATGGGCAGTTATACAACTTCTTGGCTAAGGGACAATCTCTGAAATTGGAAGATGAAGGCAAACTAGGTAAGCACGGTCAAGGGTCCAAGTTGCTTTATACATTACTGGCAGATGTTGACAATAATGCCAAGACAGAGGAACTGCTGAAAGATACCATTATCAAAGACAAGAAAGGTCCTTATCTGATTAGCTGGAGTAACAAAGCACAACTTGATGCTCTACTCATAAATGGCGACGATTGGGAGCCAGCTCAGGCTGACAATATTGATGACAATATATTGTTTGCCAAGATTCTAATGAGCTACTATCCAGTCGCACCTGGACAACGCCTCGACTTCTTCACAAACGAAGAGGCTCAAAAGGCTGTTCGAGCTTTTGAATTGTTGGTTGATCCTCGTCGCAATATGCATTTCCTAACGAGGGGTACAGCCTTGATTATTCCTCTTGGGAAAGGTAAATATGAATCTATTGTTGCAGAAGCCAATCTACAGAATGTGAGATCGCGCCTAGGAGGATTCGCATCAATAACAGCAGACTTAGAACATAACAAAGGTAAGTGTCTAAAGCATATTTATGTTATAGGCGAGGAAATTGAACAACTTCCTGTTCAGTCTCTCTTCCTTGAATATGCTAATGAAGGTAGAACTTTTGAGTACCATTTTGCATTCAATCCTGCATTTTCTGAAAAGAATGTAGTAAACTTTTTTCAGGGACTGCCTATACTGCAAACCAAATATCGTTTAGGCTTTATCATTGATAGTAAGGTATTCGATATCGATGATAGCCGTCAGCGTATTACTGACACAGATAAAACAGGAAGTCAGTTGCGCTTGGCATTTAGCAAACTTATCGAGAAACTTGAGGAACTCAGAGATAGCGATAGAGCTAAATTTGATTACATATACAAATCTATTTTGTCTTCAAAACTCGAAAGTGGTATAGATGAGGCAAAATATGTTCGCGATGCCTTTTATGACACTTTCCGTCCTTTCTTTGATAAGAATGCGCCCACAGCAATTGGAACATATGTAGACTTCTCGTGCATTTGCGAGCAAGAAAAAGAGGTAGATATACAGTTATCTGATATAGGCATAGACGATAAATTTTGGGTTGATTATTCATTGCTGAAAGAGTATAAGTTTCATTTCACAAAAGAGACAGAAACATATTCTTTCAAGGATATGCTGTGTGATGCTGATTCTGCAAAGTTATCACAGTGGATAAAATCAATGTCTTTGGAAACATATAAGTTGTTCCATAGCCATTGCCTTGATTGCGTGGATGATATTGAAACCTTAAAAGTGTTTAGATCAGACAAAGGTAATCTTTTCTCTATTGAAGACATCAGAAACGATAGTTTGTTGTTTTTCACGGCCTCAACCAATGAGTTGAAGTTTCCAGGCCAGGAATGTATTGTTGAAACATTGACCGGCGAGTATAGTACAGATGATGCTCTTATCTTATACAAAAAAGTCAAAGCTAATATTGCACACTTTAGGTCATCTGATGTTAACAAAGAAACGGCCTGCAACATCCTTTGTACTGTAAATGAAATTAGTAGCGTCCTTAATTATCAAATAAAGCACGAAATAGCATTATTTCAGAATTGGCAAGGAGAGTATGTGGCGTTCAGTGAACTACTCTCTGAGAGGCCAGAAGGAACAATCCTATTTGATACGTTTACTATTAAAGGTTATATCCCTAGTGTACTCAAGGAAGGCCTTGTAGATTGGGTTGTAAATCCTGGCGAGATATGGCCATGGCTTAGCAGAAACCTTACCAAAATATTAGCACTAACAGATTGGCAGGATAATGCCCATAAGTATTTATCAGACATTAAGAAGGTATTTGTTGACGAAAAGGTAGACTCAAGTCAAAAAATTTCCGTGTACCTAGACGATAGTGGTAATCCAACAGATACTGCTTGCCATTATTTAATGCGTTCCGGTAAAAAGCTTGATGTAAGCGAATATCAACTGTTAGCTGATAGTTTTAAGGGATACACCTTTGTCCCATATCAATTTGAGAAGGAACTTACCGAAGCTCCATTTATATTGCCGTATTTGTCCGTCGATGATTTGTTATCTGATGGAATTGAACTGCATATTGATATACTGAAGATACTTGCTGCATTGCACTCCGACTTACTAAGCAAGTACAGGATAATAGGTACGCAAGATACATTCAAGATATTTAATTTGGATGGCGGACGAAATTACCTAGATAATGTTTCGAATGAACTAAGAAAAAAACTTGTTCAGGCTGGTTTCTACTATGTCCCAAAACAGGTGCAAGCACTATTTGTCTCGCCCAATAACTATGCGTATTATTTTAAAACAAATACAACCTTGGCTTCCAAAGTTATTGAGCGACTACCTAATACATATGAATTACTGCCCGTTATAAAGGACTGCAATGCAGATATTATCAATAAGTATTTAGATAGCATTAATGAAATCGCTATTGATGAACACATTGAAGATAGCGATATTAGATGGCAGTTGATACAGTTTGCTGTTTCCAGAAGTAGTGATGCTAACAACTATATCGAGCAGTTTAAGAGAGCAATTAGACACAAAAAAGAAAAACTACCTAATACAATTAAGAGTGATAGTATAACCTCTTCTAGTGGTGTATGCTATAGTCTTTATGAGTTGAACCAAGAGTATAAGGAGGAGAATGAACTTATTGACTCATTCTTTAGATGCTTGCCATCCGAGGACAAGACAACTTGGTTCAAGACAACATTTTATAGCGATGCTATAGAGTGTATTGCAGAGGAAGACTTATACGAGGATTTGAAGAGAGAGCATCTCTCTATTGAGCAGTTAAGATTCTGCCTCGATTACTCATTGCATTTTTCTCCAGATCATGATAGTCTGAAAATTGATGATGACAAGAAGTTGAGGGAAGCTATGGATATGATCAAGGCAAATTCATACTATGGCTTTGATAAATACTTTAAGATAGAAGGTTTTAATCCAGATGTTCAAGCCTTTGCAGAACAAGAATTGTTAACAAAGGAGGAGTATCTTCCTGCTCTTTTGCATAATTGGTTAAAGGACAATCCTGACGGGGTGAGTTTGTTCTCTACATTACGAAAAAATATTGATCCCTATATTGCAATAAGAAGCGCCATTAAGAATAATAACGAGGCTGTTGGTTTTCCAAGTTTTGCTGACTCTAAGCTAACAGATCTAACTATCTCATGGCTTCTTAATAGTAACATCGTTTATCTGTTTGACTCAATGTCGTACAGACAAATTAGTATGGTAATAGAAAACTTACCAGAGGAATTTGAACCTAAAGTGTTCCTGAGGTACACAGGTAAAATCGATGAGCCAAGTAGCGGAATGATATTGCCAACATTTATACTTGAGGAATATCAAACAGACGCAAAATTTTTGTCGTGGTATAACTGGACATACAGCGATACTTTCAAAGAGTTGCTAAAAAACAATGTAAAGCTCCAGCAGTTCTTTGCTAATAATATTGTGTTCTGTTATGGACAGCAAGATATGCTTGTTAACCACCAATTAGGAAAAGCTCCAAGAATTGAGATTGCTCCTTCTGCGATAACTTCAAGCACAACATATAAGGAGTTTGCATCGCCTCCATATGATAAATGGAAGTTGATGCCTGAATCAAAAGGCATTGTAATAAATCTCTCTAAGGAACCTATTGGAGTGAATTTCATTCTTAGATGCAACGGAGAGACATTGTTCTCTACCGAGATGCGTAATAGAGAGTATGGATATGAGGCAAACAGGTATGTTGTAATACAGTACCCGAATGCAGAAAGACTCACCCCGCTCAAAACGATAGAGAAATACATTGCCGAAATGAATTTCTTTAAAGAGCCATTTATCGTTTTGCAAGGTTTGTATGTTGAGCAATTGGAACAGTTGGAGACAATAGCTGAGGAAAAGGGTCTGGATATTCACTCGCTTGTTGAAACAGCAGATAGTAAGAGAGGGAATCAAGAATATACTTATGTGAAGATGTCTGAAAATCTATCCAAAGAATCTTTGCAAAAGGCTGCAGAGTCTCTGTCGGATGATATGATAGATAGCATAGAAACGCTTAAGGATATTGCTGAGAATCTAAGTCCAGACGAACTTCAAGAACTTGCTGAAAATAAGGATAAGTTGCTTGAAATGCTTGCAGACCTAAATGATGAAGATGAATCACAGGAGTCGCAAGTTCGTCAAATTATAGGATATATCGGTGAACTTATATATGAACATTACTTAAAGGAGACTCTCAAAGTTGATTATGAGTTCTCTGCAGATAAAGGTGTTGGCGAGTATGATTTCAAATATACTGACACTGATGGTCATACTGTATATGTTGATGTTAAAACCAATTTGTATAGTTTGAAGGACGGTAATTCGCCATTCTATTTGCACAGAACTCAAAATGGGTTTATGCACGAGAATCCGCAAGCCGACTACCGTATTGTTCGTATTTCGTTGAAGGATTTACATTTGGATAAGGGAAGAGATAGTTATTCAACATTGAGAGGTGTTTACGGAAAGGACCAAAACCCTCGTGATAACTCACGACTTAAAGAGGATTGCCGGAAACTCGCTCTACACTATTGGAAACACGCGCAAATTGAAGAGTTTACCAGCGATTCTCCTGAATACGTAATTAGAATAGAAATAAGACAATAGTATGGCAAAAAGCATTTCATCTTTGCAACAACTTTATTTCGCTTGGGACTTAACTCACAAGAAGTCCGTGAGCGATAATACTCGTTTTACTGGTATATTATCTGAAGCAAAAGTAGATCTCAACCCTCATCAGGTCGAGGCCGCTCTTTTTGCATTCAAATCCCCACTCAGCAAAGGTGCTATACTTGCCGACGAAGTTGGCCTTGGTAAGACCATTGAGGCCGGTATCATATTATCGGAGATGTGGGCGGAGCATAAAAGGAATATTTTGATTATTGTTCCAGCATCTCTCCGCAATCAGTGGAATATAGAGTTGATGGAGAAGTTTTTCTTGCCCTCAACAATACTTCTGTCCGACAATTATTCTGCATATAAAAGTGCTGGCGTTAACCCACTAGGTGCAGGGGAAGATATCATTATCTGTTCATATAACTTTGCCGCAAAGTATTCAGAGGACATTTCAAAAATATCTTGGGACCTTGTAGTAATAGATGAGGCTCATAAATTGAGAAATGTTTATAGGAAGTCTGCTAAACTCTCCAATATCCTAAAAAGAGTTTTACAGCCTTACAAAAAGGTACTCCTAACAGCGACTCCCTTGCAAAATAACCTCAAAGAGTTATATGGACTTATAAGTATAATAGACGGAGAGTTTTTCTCTTCTGTTGATACGTTTGATAAGCAGTACAACGCTATTTCCACAAAAGAGACTTCGAGATACAGCGAACTAAAGGAGAGATTACAAAGAATTTCTCATAGAACTTTACGCCAGCAGGTTCAAGAATATGTGAACTATACTAAGCGTTCTGCTATGGTTACTAAGTATGAACCGAAAGACGTTGAACAGGAATTATATAATCGTGTAGATGAGTATCTTAAAAGGGACATAATACATGCGATAAATCCGATTGCACTGCCGATGCTGTCTCTGATAATTCGTAAGATTCTGTCATCATCTGCATACGCGCTTTCCTTTACATTGGGTAAACTTATAAGTAAGTTAGAAAAGTACAAAAGGGAAGGAAAGATTATCGATGATATTGATGATTTTTATGAGGATATTGACATGATGGAAAACGATGATTTCTCTGATGAAGAAGATGCACATGAACCTTCCACTGGATATGTTGACTATTCTCTTGACGGCGAGATAAAAGAGCTGCTGGAGTGCCAGAAATTAGCCCAAAATATTAAAGAAGAGACAAAGGCTGTTAAATTAGTTGAAGCCCTTGATGTCGCATTTAATAGAATCAAAGCAATTGGGGGAAATCGAAAAGCTCTGATCTTCACCGAAAGTAGACGCACACAGGAATATTTAAAAAACTATCTTGAAACGCACGGATACAAAGATAAGGTTGTTTGCTTCAATGGGATGAACAATGACTTTACAGCTAAGTGTATATATGAAAATTGGTTAAGTAGGTATCATGGGACGAACCGTATATCCGGAAATAGAGAAATTGATAGAAAACAGGCTATTGTTGATTATTTTAATACGGATGCCGAAATACTAATTGCGACTGAAGCAGGAGCTGAAGGAATCAACCTTCAAATCTGTTCATTGGTGGTTAATTTCGATATGCCTTGGAATCCTCAAAGAATTGAACAGAGAATTGGTCGATGCCACCGATATGGCCAAAAGCACGATGTGGTAGTGGTCAATTTTGTCAACCAAAACAATATTGCAGATAATCGTGTATACGAACTGTTGGATAGTAAATTCAACCTCTTTGATGGTGTGTTTGGTTGTAGTGATGAGGTACTTGGAGCAATAGATTCAGGCGTTGGTTTCGAAAAGCGCTTAAATCAAATATACCAAACATGTAGAACCGCACAAGAAATTGAGGTGGCTTTTGATGAACTGCAAAAAGAGTTGGAGGATGTTATTAATGAGCGTCTAAAAAAGACACATCGCTCATTGCTTGAGAACTTTGATGAGGAGGTTGTCCAAAAACTTAAGATGCGCCATATTGATGACACTAAGCGAGTAAATACCTATAATAGGACATTCTGGCTTTTGGCGAATTCTGTTCTATCCGATCAAGTTACAGAGGTTGATGATGATACTATGTCGTTTATGTTGCCCAATAGTCCATCACCATCTATTCCAAATGGAAAGTATATATTGAATAAGAATTCTGGCGATTCTCATCAATTGAGAATAGGTCATCCTCTTGGGGAATACATTGTCAATGAGGCTTGTAAAGCACCAGCAACGCCTTTGGATATCTGTTTTAGGCTTAATGAACACCCAATTAGAAAAAGTCTTTTGGAAGAACAACGTGGACATTCTGGTGTATCCTATGTATACAAGGTCATGTCATGGAATGAGCACGACAGTCAAGAGGATATAATATGCTGCACAAAAAATGATGTTGGCACCTGCTTGCCAGATGATTTTGTGAAGGCTTTGTTACAGGTCGTTCCGGAGAGTTACAGGCTAACCAACATGAACGACGAAGCGAATGTCTCTGAAGAATTAGAGGCGAAGTTGACAAAATTAAAGGAAAGTTTGTCAGAACGCACAAATGAATATATCGTGTTTGAGATTGACAAGTTTGAATCCTGGTCTGAGGATGTTATTTTTAAATTACAGGAGGAGGTTATAGCTCTTCGTAAAGAACACGAGAATATTAAGCGTCAGATACGAAAAGAGCGTGTCGCTCGCGTAAAACTTGCGATGAAGGAACAGGAAGTTAAAATAGCCAGACTCCTTAGAGTCAAACAGCAGGAGTTATTTGATAAGCAAGATGATTGCGATAGACAAGTGGATGAATTGACTGAAAAGTTGAGGAAGTCAATGGAGAACCAGACACAAGTTGAGTTAATGTTTTGTTTCAAATGGACAATACAATAAACAGTGTATTAAATAATTGCTAAATTTCTATTCTGCTGCATATAATCCAGACTGGGCTATCGCTATGAAGAAGAATTATTTAAAGCACATCTTCTTCATTGCCGAAACCAAAGGCTCGATGTCGTCTATGGATTTGTCCTCCATTGAGAAAGCGAAAAATCGACTGTGCAGAAAAGTTATTCAACTCCATTTCTACAGCCGACCTGAAGTATCCCAAGGTAGCTACCTACCAAGATTTGATGGACGGTATGAATGCGATACATTGATAAAAATTGGGCGTTCACCCTCACAAGTGAACGCCCAATTTTAAGGCTGTGCTATGATATAATTTCTCATACGGTTTATAGACTCTTCTAAATCGCTCTGGGTATAACTATTATGACGGTTCTCAGGGTGGTGAATGATGTGACGTATCTTTTCTGTTAATGTTATCTGTAAATTTGATGTTGTCCCATCTCTATTCAATTTTACATAATTGATAGTAGGATATAGCACGTCAAAATTATTTTTCCATCCTTCAGCTTCAATATATCCATACAAAGCATTATGGTAATCTGTGGATAATATACCAAATGCTTGATAGTTTACTTCTGCGGCCATAGTATAAGGAAGTACAGCAGGGACACCTATGCTGTCTGCTAATATTTTCCCATTATCAGCTCTCCTTAATACAATAACTTTGGTGTCAATTAAATCTTGTAGGGCTTCACTAATCACAGCCTCTGAATGGCTTGCAAAAAATATTTGCGCCATTTGGGTTGAATTGTTATCAATGAATAATTTCTTATAATATTGCAATATTTTCTTTTGCCATAGTGGGTGCATACTTAATTCTGGTTCATCAATCATTATTGTTGAGTTTTTAAGTACATTGATATTCTTAAGCAAATAAGCTCCTCTAAATACAATTTGCTTTTCGCCAGTACTCAAATCATCCAATGGAATATTTATACCATCTTTTTCAAAAATAACAACTTTTTCTCCTGATATATTACCAACTTTTTTGTATTTAATGATTTCGAAGAAACTATTGAACGCATTTTTAAATCTAAATATTTTTGATATTGGCTCAAATTCAGCTTTGGACATAGGTGATCGACCTTGCAAATTCCGCTCATCATTGATGTCACTGTATTGCTCGTTGTCTTGATTCTGAACATCGACAATTAGTTGCTTTAGTGATGTGAAATTATCATCATTATCCGAGTCATACTTGTTTTTATCAAGTTCGTTAGTTTTTACAGATTCAATTTTGTTGGTTTTATAATCTGCTCTTGGTCTAGAGAAAACACTTCCATATGATCTTGGATCTTTGTTATCTGATTGAACAGATTGGGGGTTATTGCTTTTATCCGTACGTATATTCTCTGACGTATCATTTACTATATCATATCTTGTAAAAAAAGTTTTATTTGAACCGGGTATAGTTGGAGGTGTTAATATGTAGCATTTGTTTTCAACTTCATACTCTATTGCATCAAATGGCTCGAAACTACCAATACTCAAAAAAGTATTCAGTGTTTCTAAGATTGTAGTTTTCCCTGTACCATTCTCTCCAGCTAAAACAATAGTGGAATATGGCTTATTGGTAACAGGATTTATAAAATTCAATTCTAAATCTCCCAATATAGGATGATTCGCCCACTTAACTTTTCTTATCTTCATAAAAATCAAATCTTAATTAAACGAAAACAAAATTACGATTTTATTGCTTGTCGGTGAAGTTGTTGCCAAATAAATAACTAATTTCGTAGTAAAATTAACGAATAATAAGTCCAATATATTAAGAATGATGGAAGAAAGTACGACATACGACAGAATAGTACAGTGGGCATTAAATCATCCTATAATCTCTATTATTGTATTGATATGTACTGTTTTAATTGCCATATCCCAAGTCAGAGATGGAATAATATTAATATATCGATTTTTTTGTCCCAAAAGTAATGATGGCACTCTAATTATAGAGTATGCAGATGAAACGATAAAAATAGAAGAAAAACTGATCAGTCAAGATTTTGACATAATTAAAATTCATGCAACAACTCATCTGCTTGGTATGCGAGCTGAACGCGAATGGTTGATGAAAAAATATCCGGGATATAAGAATTGCATGTAAATGCTAACTCATATAAAAACTAAGCAAGGCAAGAAAACGTTTGATATTCTTCCGATAAAGAAAGGAAATATTAAGAAAGATATTTATTTTGATATTACGAATTTTTATAACGGAGCTTCTGTTCCTAATTATAAAAAAGCGAGTGAATATGCTGAAGAAAAGATTAATGATATATATCATTAGATATTAATATCAACAATGTTTTGCTATTTCAGCAGAAAAGGATATCTTTGTGGTAGATAGAAGCGTTCTTTTGATTTAATGCAAAACGAGGCAGAATACAGAGCTTTGCTCGTTTCTAAATCGTTACCTGCCTAAAATCACAGTCTTGTAATTTGTTTATTTTCAAAGAGTAATAAGAATTACAATGTCTTGCAGTATGAGTACTAAGGTTTTTCTGAAT